>JGI26470J50227_1000017_pt1 | contig 90480 bp, 77 predicted proteins | sample FreactTroBogLake_FD_50227 | JGI IMG/M metagenome (IMG submission 50227)
TTGGGACGCGATCTTGATGACCTGTTGGGCGTTCAGCCCGGCGGCTGCCACCAAGACCAGGGCTGCGGTGATCAGTTTTTTCATGGTACCTCCTCAGGTAACACGGAGTTATTGCACGTTTCGTGCCAGTTGAAGAGTAAGGCTACAAAGTCATTTCTTGCAAGGGATAATCTCAGCGGTTCGTCGGCCGAGGGCCGGGATTGGTGTACATTTTTGGCAAAAAACCTACATTTGCGTAGATTATGGCACCTGGACGAGGGATTGATGCGGACTGGGCTCATGGTCGCCCCCGGAGGCTTTTAGTCCCGGAACGGCGCCCACAGAGGATGGGGCTCTAACTTCAGCTCGGAGTCTTCGCCGAGGTTGCGACGAAAGATCTCCTGGTAGGTGCCCACGGCCCGGAGCACCTCAGCCTGCCAGCCATCGACCAGGCCGAGGTCCGGGGCCACCACGGGCATGGCCCCCGGACCCCCCGCGTACCACCGGCTTTCCCGGTGGTCGGCGCTGATGACGGTGTCGATGGTCCAAGCCACGAGGGCGGCCCACCGGGCATCCGAGGTTCCTGTGGTCGCCAGGATGGGAAAGTCTATGAGGGTTTCGGGCAGAATTCGACTCGACAAGTAGCGGACGTTGGTGTCGTTCCTCAGGTCGGCAAGGTCGGTCACTTCCCCCGCGATGGCCTGACAGTTCTGAACCGCATAGGCATCTTCCATTTCCCCGTCTTCGGAAAAGGGGCGCCGGAGGATGGGCCGCCGCAGGCCATCGGCATAGGCGCTCAAGGCCCGTTCGGCCGAACTCCCGATGAGGAAGCACACCGTTTTGTCCTGAAGATCCTTCAGGTGAGCGATCTTCGAAGTCTTAGCCACCATGACGGCCTGGGACTCCACAAACACCGTGGGTCCCGGGAGCACCTTTCCTGCCAGCCCGTGGTCCGCGATCTCCGACCCCGACAGGAAGGACACGTCGTCGGAGTGCACCCCATCCTCGAAGTCCTTGTCCGTGGCGTACGGATGGAACTGCACCTTGTCGGGGGAGTGGAAGACGGCCGTCGCGATGGCCCGGCACAGGTCGATCTCTAAACCCGTCCACTTCCCCTGGTCGTCTTGGGCGGCGAGGCCCGGCCGAGCCACCCCTCCACAGGAAAGGTACCCTCGGGCCAGAATGCGGTCCCAAAGCCCATCGGCCGAAGCCGACAGGGTCGCTCCTAAGAATCCCCAGCTGAGGATGAACAGGGTCAGGGGCCGCATTCTCATGGTGTCTCCTCGCTCAGTTCGCCGCCGGGTAGGTGCTCGGCACCGGGTTGAACCCTTCGGGCACCGGGTTGGTCAGTCCTTGGCGCACGTCCTCGGGGACAATTCCAATGGCTTGCAGGCCATGACCACCAAAGTGGGGCAGGGTGTTCACAATTTTCTCGGGGATCATGGCAAAGGAACTGGGCAGAAGCTTGGCCTTACCGGTGAGCCGCTCGGGATCGAACCCCGAGAGCAGGCTTTCACTGATGGGTGAGTTCTCGTCCCGGGGACCGAGGTACTTCTGTTCGAAACCGGCGGGACCAAACTTGTTGAACTCGGGAGAGTTTCCGGCCTTGAGGGCCTCGGCTTCGTCGGGAAGGCTCGACAGGGCAGGGAGGCCGAAGATCATGTTGATCGTTTCGATGACCGAGTTGTGGTCCCCCTCGACGTGGGATACCGCGTGGGTCCGGGCAAACGGCGAAATCAGGATCAACGGTACCCGGGCACCCCGGGAGAGGGGCAACCCATCGGGTCCGTACGACAGAATCCGGGGGGACACGTGGTCGTAGAAACCGTCGGACTCATCGTAGGTGATGATGATGGCACACTGGTTCCAGATGTCGGGCTGGGAGGCGATCGCATTGATCACCCGAGCCGCCATGGCTTCGCTGAGCTGGCGGTCCGAGTACCCGGGGTGATCGTCGTCCCCAGCCTTGGCGGCTTTGAGGGCGGTGACTTCGGCGGCAGGGGTGTTCGGGTTCGTGATCACCGGCGACAGGCCCATCTGATTGGTGTAGCCGCCTCGGATGTAAAAGACCCCACCGTCGGAGAGACGCTTTTTGGTCATGTCGGTGAAGAAATCTGTCATGCCCTGAAGGTTGGAACTGAGTTGGGGGTTGTTGGCAATGTAGCCGAAGTACTGAGCTCCGTCGTGGTGGCTCACAAACGAAGCGTGGGAGGCCATGACCCCGGAATCGGTGGACTCCAGGTCGTAACCCTCTTGGTACCAGCGCCAATTCACGGGCTTAGTGTTCTTCGCTTGGATGAAGGGAATATCTTGTTGGACATCGGGGAGGTCAAAGCCCGGGTTGCGGTCTGCCGCGACGGTGGAGGTAACGTCTTTCCCGAGGAAGGTGAGGGGTAGGCTGGCAAAGGTCAGGTTGCTGGCGATGTTCGAGTCGGCGTAACTTTCGTTCGTTCCGGCCGGCTGGCGATCGGCTTTCGTGGTGTCATACTGCGATCCGTAGAAGGGCTGGGGGTCGTTGACCAGGGGCACCCCTTGGGTGGTCCCCGAATGCCCATCCACCGAGTACGTCTGTCCCTGGGCCCCGTGCTTCACCCACTGGGTTTCCCCCGACTGACCGGCGATCACGGCCACGGCATTGGGCGTGGACGGGGTATCTTCGGTGGCGAAAATGTTGTCAAAGATGGTAAAACGGCTGGCCCACAGCCACATGAAGGGGATCGTGTCCCCGTCGATGTTCGACATCACCAACCGGGCGTACTGCTTGGCTTGGGCGAGGTTCGCCGCTCCACCCTTGGCGGCGTGGCGAACGTATTCGTCCTTCGCGAATCCGTCCATCTGGGCGGTTCCATTGACCACGTCGATCTTGGCGGCCAATCCGGTGTGCGAGTGGTCGACGCTGTCGACCATGGTGGAGTTCCGATCGAGGCCAATTTTGAAGGGTTGAACCGTCACCTGGACCCCACTGGCGTCGGTGTACGTCTGGGTGAATCCGGGAGTGTTGGCCGCCGACCGGGGATGCAGCCCGTCGGAGTACAGACCGTTGACCCCGGGGAACGTTCCAAACTCGTTGTCGAACGAGTGGTTCTCATTGAATATGACGAAGACGTACTTGATCTTCTGCTGAACAAGCTTCACGAGGTCGGCCTTCGACAGGTTGGGATCCTGGGCAGGATCATGGAAATAGGGAGCGATGTCGGCTTTGACATCGGGCTGGGCTGTGACCGCAGGGAGGGCCTGGGCCACCAGCCCCGAGGCGAACCCGGTCATTTGAATCAGACACGCCGCTAGGATCAGCGGCACCGAGAAGGATTGGCGCAGTTTCATGGGAACTCTCCTCTCTAGGGGGCTCGAGAAATGACTTTAGATACTGGGGATCAGTGAATCCCCAAAATGTTTGAGTTTTGTACAGAAACAATCAAGAGTAGGCTAAATGAAGGGGCGATCGGAACCTTACCGAACGATCCGAAGCCTTTCAACGCCCCGTTCTTCGAATTCCTTGTCGTACTTGTCTTTCTCGCGTTCGATGCCCACATCGGCCTCCTCGGCCGCCTTACCTTCCAGGGGCTTCCCGATTTTGCTCGGGTTCTTTTGGAAGTAATCGCGTTTCGCCAGCTGCTCAACCAGTTCATCCCAGAACACTTCGCTTTCGTACTCGTCGACCTGTTCCAACAGAACTTCGATAAACTCGGGAGCGTAGTCGTACTGACCCTCGGGGCCGACGACTATCCTGGTCTTTTCCCCCGCATTCCAGATAGTCCCCAGGACATACTGGACAAAGGAGTCCATCGACGGGTCCCGGTCTTCGTCGCTAGCCATGGCGTTCTTCACCCAAGAACCAAAAAAAACGACCTTGAGGAGTTGGGTGAGGGTTTCTTTCTCGAAATCGACGGAGACTTTCATGGGAGGTACCTCGTGGGGGGGNGAAGGTGGGATTCAAACCGAGCCCGGACTTCCGGCCAATCGGCGTCGATGATGGAGAACCAAGCGGTGTCGCGATTCTTACCCTTATCCCAAAAGTGTTGTCGGAACAACCCCTCGTACTGGAATCCCAAGCGCAACGCAGCCCGACGGCTCGCTTCGTTCGCATTATTGCACTTCCACTCGAGCCGCCGGTACCCAAGAACGTCGAAGACGTAGCAGAAGAGCAGGTACATGGCGTTGGTGTTGACTTCGGTTCGTTGGGCCGCCTTGGAATACCAGATCGACCCCACTTCCGCGCTCCCATGGTCGGGTCTGAGGTTCATGAGGCTGGCGGCCCCCACCACTCCCACGCCCCGACGGACGATGGTGTACATGACCTCGGACGGAGTTGTCACCTTGGCTTTCACATAGGCCAGAAATTGCTCTTCGGAGGTGAACGGCCCCGCGCCTAGGTGGTAGACGAAGATATCCTCGCCATTGGTTTCCAGCGACCCGGCCCGGTAAAGCGCCGAGCCGTCCCGGTCCACCTGGGTCGGGATCACCGTGACCCTGTCGTTCTCGAGAGAGCGCTGTCGATCGGGGAGGGGCCAACTCATGGACGGCCCCTAGAACCGACTGGCCAACGAGGTCAGCACCGAGCCCAGGATGGCCACAGCCTCGTCGACTTCCTTTTTCGACACCGTCAAGGGGGGCGCAAACCGGAGCACGTCCGTTCCTGCCCGCAGGATGAGAAGCCCCTGGTCTTGGCACCGGGAGATGACGTCGCTCACCAAGGTGGCCTGGGAGGCGGGCACCTTGAGCTTCAGGCCCCGGAGGAGCCCCAAGCCCCTCACTTCGGCGGCGAACGGCAGTTCTTTCTTCAACCCCTTCAGCAGCCGCTCGAACTGCCGCCCCCGGCGGGTCACCGTTTCGAGAAACTTGGGCTCGGTGATGATGTCGAACACCCGGTTCCCCACGGCTGTGGTCACGGGGCCTCCGCCAAAGGTCGTTCCGTGATCCCCCACATGGATCAGGTCGTTCACCTTGGCCGGGATCAGGGTCGCCGAGAGGGGGAGGCCCCCGGCCATGGGCTTCGCCAGGGTCACGATGTCGGGGGTGAGGCCCAACTGTTGCCAGGCATAGAACGAACCCGTCCGGCCGAAGCCGCCCTGGATCTCATCGGCAATGATGAGGATGTCATGCCGCCGGCAGACGTCCTGAAGGGCCGCCGCAAAGGCCGGGGTGAGCTTGTCTAACCCCCCTTCCCCCTGGAGAGGTTCGATGAGCACCGCCGCAAAGGTGCGGTCCAGTCGACTCAGGGCTTTGACATCGTTGTAGGGAGCCACCTCACACCCCGGAACCAAGGGCGAGTAGGGCTTCTGGTACTTTTCCGTAAACGTCAGGCTCAGGGACCCAAACGTGCGGCCGTGGAACGCCCCGGTGAAGCTCAGAAACTTGTGGTGCCCCTCGCCCTTCGTTCTCAGGGCATACACCCGGGCGTATTTCAAGGCCGCTTCGTTGGCTTCGGTCCCGGAATTGCCGAAGTGGACGGCCGCAAAGGGTCCCGTGCGGACGAGCTTGGCCGCGAGGTCCAGGGCCGGTTGGGTCGTGAACAGGTTCGAGACATGGGTCAGCCTCTCCATCTGCTGTTTGGCAATCAAGGCCAGGTCCTTCCGTCCGTGGCCCAGGGCGTTGACCGCAATGCCCCCGGTGAAGTCAAGGTAACGTTTTCCGGCCCGGTCCCACACCTCGGTTCCTTTCCCGTGGTCGAGGATGAGGAACTCGTCGGCATAGTTTTTGGGGAACGGAGGCTGGTGGGCCACCGGGTCAAGGTTCGTCGTTGGATTCATGGCGCACTCCCTAAACAATCGTGGTGCCCGCAGCACCCGAAAGCAATTTCCCAAGGTCACCGGAGGCCTTGTAGCCTCCGATGATCACTTTTCCCACCCCAGCCAAAACAGCCTCCCGGGCGCTTCGCACCTTGGGAACCATCCCCCCGGCGATCACTCCCGAAGCGATGTGGGCATCCATCAAGGCCTGGTCCAACCGGGGAATCACGTGGCCCTCCTGGAGCACTCCCGGGATGTCACTCACAAACACCAGGGCCTCGGCCCGGGCTGCGATGGCCAGTTCCTGGGCTGCCTCGTCGGCGTTGATGTTGAGCCCCCCTCCCGACGGATCCATGCTGGTGGAGTGGACGATGGGAAGGTAGCCCCCCTGGGTCAAGACGTCGAGAAGGCGGGTGTGCGTCCCCGTGATGCGTCCGGTGCGGCTGTCGGTTTTTCCGTCAATTCGGCGAGGCTCACCGGTGAACAAGCCGCCGTCCTGGCCTCCCAGTCCCACCGCATCCAGACCTGCGGCCCGGGCCCGGCGCACGAGGTCGATGTTGATTTTGCCGCCCAAGACCATGTCGACCACTTCCATCTCGGGCGCCGAGGTCAGCCGGATGCCGTCCCGGAACTCAGCCTTGAGGCCAAACCGTTCGCTGACGGCGGTCACTTCCTTGCCGCCACCGTGGACCAAGACGAGGCCCCGGTCCTGGAACCGAGCAAACTCGGACAAGAGAGCCTGTAGAATCCCAGGGTCGGTGGCCACCACGCCACCAATCTTCACGAAGATCATGGATGTCTCCCTAAAACAGATTGACCACCGACAGTCCGGAGGTCTCGGCGAACCCAAACCGCAAATTCATGTTCTGGACGGCCTGTCCAGACGCCCCCTTAACGAGGTTGTCGATGACGCTCGAAACAATCAGGGTATCCCCTTCTTGGGTGGCGGCCCAGTCGCATCGGTTCGAGCCCCAGACCTCCGAAGACGCAGGCCACCGGGAACCGACATAGCGCGTGAACGGTCGGCCTGCGTACGCCTCGGACCACGCCTTTTCCGCGTCGGCCAGGGTCTTTCCCGGCTTAAGGTCCACGACGATGGTCGCTTCCATTCCCCGCTTGAGGGGGACCAGGTGGGGGTTGAACAACACCCTGGCCTCGGGGCCCACAAACCTCAGTTCTGCCTCGATCTCTTGGGTGTGGCGATGCTTGCGTCCCGGACTGTACAGCTGCAGACTTTCGGTCCGCTCGGTAAACAGGTATTTGGCATCCACTTTCTTCCCGGCGCCTGAAATGCCGCTCAAGGCGTTGATCACGGCCCGGGGCTCGACGATGCCGGCCCGGTACAGGGGCAGGAGGGGCAACAGGGAGCAGGTCGTGTAACAGCCGGGGTTGGCGATGAGGTCTGCGGTGCGAATTGCCTCGGTGTGCCATTCGGCCAGGCCGTACACCGCTTGGTCGAGCAAATCAGGCCGGGGGGGCTCTTGGCCGTAGGCTTGGGCAAAGACCGCCCGGTCCTTAATCCTGAAGTCGGCCGATAGGTCAATCACCACGGCCTTCCCGAAGAAGGGGCCACAGACGGTGGCGCTGGCCAGGTGGGGCAGGGCCGCAAAGACCACGTCGGGCTTCAGGGCCGCCGCTTGCTCCACGGTCACGAAGGTCCCGTGGGTGTGTTCGTATTTAGGGGAGAGGGGGCCCAAGCCCGGGTCTTCGGTCCCGACGGCCTCCCCCGGCTTCGAACTCGACACCGCGATGATTCCTGTCACCTGGGGGTGGGCCTCCAGCAGCCTCAAGAGGAGCATCCCTGTGTAGCCTGTGGCGCCAATCACGGCAACCTTCATCCTATACCTCCCATCCGGGCATGAGTCGGACCAGGGTCCGCTGGAGGTCCGCGAACGAAGCCCCCTGCCTGAGTATAATCAAGATTGTGTCATCACCGGCGACGGTGCCGAGGACTTCCGGGACGTCTAGGTTATCCAGGGCCCAGGCGGTGGCCTGGGCGTGACCCGGGAGGGTCTTCAACACCACTAGGTTGTCCGACGATTCCATGCTGAGGTAGCCCCTCTGGAAGTCCCGGATCAGATCGTCCTGACTCCGATCCGACTCCTCGGGAAGGGCGTAAACGTAGGTACCATCCGGGGCACTGACCTTGCCCACCCGGAGAGTTTTGAGGTCCCGGCTCAACGTTGCCTGGGTGACCTCGTAGCCTTCTTCGGTGAGGAGGGTCAGGAGGGCTTCTTGGTTCGACACGCCATGGTGGGCAATGGCCCGCTTCACGGCCTTCAGCCGCTCATTCCGCCCTTTCATTCGTCCAATGTACCGAAGGACCAAAGCCATGACAAGAACAAATGAAACAAAATACAGGAATTATGTATAAGATTGCAAAGTCTGGTCTCTGGGGGGAAGGACTCAAGGCTGAGAATCGAAAAGAGCGCTTTGGCTAGACCCCCGAGTGCTTTTTCATGAAAATTTGAAGGTCCAACGGTTTTACCCCTGGTAGTTTTTCACTACACTCCGATCAATCTATTGAAGGAAGAGGCCCGCATGATCAAAAGACCGACGACCGCGCCGACGCCCAAGTCCACCGACCACGAACGACGCCTTCGTGAGATCTGCCTTTCCGAAGAAGAGGTAGCCCTTCAACGCCTGGAAACGGCCAAGGAAGGGCTCACGTCCGAGCAGGTTGATGAGAAGACTCGGAACTTCGGTCCCAACATTCTGGCCGGGGATAAAAAAAAGAGCATGGTGGTCGAGATCCTGGAGAGGTTCATCGACCCTCTGGTGATTCAGCTGCTGGTGATCCTGGTCGTTTCGTATTTCATGAGCCTCGATGCCTCGACCCTCGATCCGTCCCTTCCGGGGCAGAACCCCAACCTGTTTCTGAGAATCCTAGGCTACCTAGCCTCGACCAGCGATCCCATCACCCCCTCGGTGGTGGGAGGGATGATCCTAATCAGTGTGTTCTTGGCCTATTTTCAGGAAAAGCGGTCGTCTATGGCGGCCGAGCAACTGAAAAAGCTCGTCCAGGCCACCGCCGTGGTGGTCCGGGATCGAAAAGAAGTCGAAGTGCGGATGTCCGAAGTGGTTCCCGGTGACATCGTGGTCTTGGCCGCTGGGTCGATCATTCCCGCCGACGTGAGAATTCTGGGGGCGAAAGACTTCTTCGTGAGCCAATCGGCCCTGACCGGCGAGTCGATGCCCGTGGAAAAGTACCAGGTCGCCGATCCGTCGAAGACCGAGGTCTTCGACCTTCAGAATGCTTGCTTCCAGGGAAGCACCGTGGTGTCGGGGGCGGCCCGGGGCGTGGNGGTCAATACGGGCATGCGGACCTTCCTGGGTACCATCTCTGCCGGTTTGGCCGCCCCGAACGAATCCACAGACTTCGACAAAGGGGTCAAGAAGTTCGTCTTTCTCATGATTCGGTTCATGGTCATCATGGTCAGTATCTGTTTCTTGATCGTGGGACTCAAAGACCACAACTGGCTCAAGGCCGTCTTGTTTGCCCTCTCCGTGGCCGTGGGCCTCACCCCAGAAATGCTCCCCATGATCGTCACGCTGTGCCTTTCCAAGGGCGCCATGTTCATGTCGAAAAAAAAGGTCATCGTCAAGAAGCTCAAATCGATCCAGAATTTGGGTGCCATGAACGTTCTGTGTACCGACAAAACGGGAACCTTGACCCAGGACAAGGTCATCCTCGAAAAGCACGTGGACATTACCAACCGCCACAGCGATGACGTGTTGCGGTATGCCTACATGAACAGCTACTACCAGACCGGCCTGCGGAACCTGCTCGACCTGTCCATCCTCAGCCACGACGACCTCGACGTCGAAACCACGTGCAAGAAAATCGACGAGATTCCCTTCGACTTCCAGCGCAAGCGGATGAGCGTGGTCATCGACTACGAAGACAACCACGTGTTGATCTGCAAAGGGTCCGTCGAGGCGATCTTCTCGGCGTGCGACCGCTACCAGATCGACGAGGACATCTTCCCGATGATCGAGGTGATCAAGAACGACATTACCGAGGAGTACATCAAGCTCTCGGCCCAGGGCTACCGTTGCTTGGCCATCGCCTACCGGGAGTTCACCAAGGACAAGACGAACTTTGGGGTCGCCGACGAATCGGGGTTGGTACTCTTGGGCTACCTCGCCTTCTTGGATCCCCCCAAGGACTCGGCCGAAAAGGCCATTGCGTCCCTCCGGGAACACGGGGTTCGGGTCAAGGTCCTCACCGGGGACAACGAACTGGTGACGGCCAAGGTGTGCCACGATGTCGGGTTCGAAGTGAGCAAGGTGGTCACCGGGAAAGAACTTGTCGGTCTGAGCCCCGAGGCCTTTGCCAAGACCATCACCGAACACGATGTGTTTGCCCACCTCNCCCCGGACCAGAAAGAAGCCATCATCAAGGGGTTGCGATCCCTGGGCAACGTGGTCGGGTTCATGGGCGATGGGATCAACGATGCCGCGGCCATGAAGGCCGCCGACATCGGCATCTCGGTGGACACTGCCGTGGACGTGGCCAAAGAGTCGGCCGACATCATCCTTCTTGAGAAGAATCTCTTGGTTTTGGAAGATGGGATCATCGAAGGCCGTCGGACGTTCAACAACATCATTAAATACATCAAGATGGGGGCGAGCTCCAACTTTGGGAACATGTTCTCGGTGGTGGGGGCAGCCTGGTTCTTCCCCTTCCTCCCCATGCAGCCCGTCCAGATCCTGCTGAACAATCTGCTCTACGACGTGTCGCAAACCGCCATTCCTTTGGACAATGTGGATCCGGAGTTTGCCGCCAAACCCCAGGCCTGGGACATCGGGTTCATCCAAAAGTTCATGGTGTGGATTGGGCCCATTAGCTCGATCTTCGACTACGCCACGTTCGGCCTGATGTGGTTTATCCTGAAGTGTTCGAACTACCTGACTCTGGTGGCGCCTCCCGAGTTGCTCGACCAGTTCAAGACGGTGAACCCCGCGGATCCGAAGTTCGACCCGAACACCACCTACGGCGCCCACCTGTTCAACACAGCGTGGTTTGTGGAGTCTCTGTTGACCCAGACCCTCATCGTCCACATCATCCGGACGGACCGGGTGCCCTTCTTCCAGAGTCGGGCGAGTTGGCCCCTCACGATGGTCACCTTGGTCGTCATGTTGGTGGGGGCGTCGATCCCGTACACCCCGTTTGCGTCGGCCCTGGGCATGGTACCGCTCCCGGCCTTGTTCTGGCCCTTCTGTTTGGGCTACCTTGTCCTCTACGGCTTCCTCACCCATGGGGTGAAATCGTGGTTCCACCACCGATTCCAAACTAGTTCCCTCCAAGGAGTCCGCGCATGAGAAGCTTACTCGATGCTCTTCAAGAAGGACGATTGGTCGAACTCCCCGAAGTCGACAAGTCCGAAGCCCTGGAATATTTGGCCCTTCTGATCGAGGCCGTCCCCGACATCGGCAATCGCACCGACCTGGTGAAAGCGGTCAACGATCGCGAGGCGCAATTCAATACAGGCATCGGGAAGGGCGTGGCCGTTCCCCACTGTCGCACCATGGACGATGGTGAACTTCTTTGCGCCGTGGGTTGGTCCCCCAAGGGGATCGACTACGGAAGCATCGACGGCAAGCCCGTCCATCTCATCGTCATGTACTACGTCCCCGACGTCCAGCGGAATCTGTACCTGAAGGAGATTTCGGGGTTGGCTAAGGTGCTTTCGGGGTCCGATGCCCTGGAGAAGTTTACCCAGACCGATAACCTCACGGACCTTCGGGAGCATCTGTTGGATTGGGTCAGCCAGGCCATTGGGGAGGCCGTCCCCGACGCCAAGGCTCGGATGATCAAGTTGGAGGCCAGGCAAACCTCCCTGGAAACGGCAGCCCGGGCCGTCGCCGAAGTCCCGGAAGAGACCGTGGGCCGGTTCCTCGCCTTTGATGCCGTCTGCTACGGGGAGCATGTCCTGGTCTTGGCTTCCGATGGGGGCCTGATCGACACCTTTGAACACGACGACGGGTTTAGGGCCTCCATCAGGGAGTCGGCCGACTTTCATGCCTCCGGCTACCACGTGGTTCGCCTGTCCGAACGGAATTATGCCCACGGAAGGACCATCGTTTCGGCGGTGGCCTACAAGACCCTCCCAGGAGTCAGTTCATGATCACCGAAGAGCTCATTTGTATCATTGGAGTCCCCCTGGCCTTTGTCGTGTACTACGGTTTTCTGATCTTTCTCGACTTTGTCACCGGTCGAAGGGCGTCTAAGAAGTAAGCNCCCTGGGGCCCCCGGGCCCTTCAGTGGCCCTGGATACGGCTGAGGTCGTTCTGGAGCAAGGCGGCCCCTGGATCTTGGGTCAGGGCCTGCTCCAGGACCTGACGGGCCTCTGCCCGTTGGCCCGAGTTCCACAACTGGGCGAAGTGGTTGTGGACAGCGCTCACCCAGTTGTGTTCGTAGACCTTTTTCCCCCGGTCCACCATCGAAAACTGTTGCACCTCGGGGGGAAGGGTCTGCAGGTAGGTGAACGCGGCCCAGGGGCCTTGGGTTCCGGCGAGGGCTTCGGCCTGTCGACCGTAGGCCACGGACAGGAGCTCCTGACGCCTCGACGGATCAATGNCTCCCTGGGCTCGCGCCTCTTCAATGGCGGGAACCGCCTGGTCCGGGCCAAGGGTCTCGACTTCGTCGTTCAGCTTCTGGTTGGCAACGGTTCGTTGCAACTCCGAGGCCTGGGCGTCGGTTAAGAGAGCCTTTTCTTTCCACGTCTGAACCAGGGTCTGGGCCCCCGACCAGTCTCGGCGCCCCAAGCGTTCGTTGACCCCATTGTTCACCAAGGTGAAGGCTAACTGTTGGGTGACGGGGATGGTTCCGGTCCACGTGACCATGCGCTCCACCAGGGAAAGTCCTGTCTCAAAGGCCCGTTGGTCGTTGAGCCTCGCGACGTAGTGGGTGAAGCCGTCGACCAGGGTCTGGAACGCCTCGGGACTCCCTTCGGTGACCCACCGGTCGATCCCCAGGCCCACTCCCTCTTCGTCCCGTCCCGTTCGTTCATCGTCGGCCATACGATTTTGTAGGAGCAACCCCAGGAGGCCCCGGTCCCCGATGGTCTTCCTCTGGGCATAGTTTCCCGGGGGCACGTAGACAAACCCCGTTTGGCCAAAGCTATTGGTGAAGGCCGTCTTCGTCCCCGGATCGTACCCAAACTTCGTGGTGGTTTCCACGTCGACCTGATTCCCCTGGGGAAGGCGCACCAGGGCAAAGGCGTGGTCAGGGGTCGCCACCGCTTGGACGTCCAGGCCCACGGCCCGACCCAGAATCATGTACGCCAGGGCCGAGGAAACACAGTTGTAGCGACCTTGGTCGATCAGCACGTCGAGTCTGGTCTGATAGGTGGAATACGCTTTGAGGTGGGTGTGAAGAAACAAGAGGAGGGCCTCGGCCCGGTGACCTTGGTCGTCCTGACCCCCGTCCTGGGCCTGGAACTCCGCGACCCACCGGGTCAGAACCTCGGTGTACTTCGGACGATCGTCGGGAGNCACCGTCGAAAACGCTAAGGCCAACGTGATCAAGCGATCCTGGGTGAGGGCCGGCCCCGAGGCCGGGTTGTCCTGGGCTTCGGGACTGGGGTCTAGCCGGAGCGATGTGGCCGGGAAGGCCAGAACCAGGGCCATCCCAAGGACGAGGAAGGATCTCATCCCCCGAGAATAGTCGAACTGTCTGGAAATTTCATGGTCAATCGGGTAAGAGATCGTATGCGGATATTTGCCTGGCTGTTTTTGGCGGTCACCATTGCACCGGTTCCTGCCCTCGACTTTTGGGATCCCCAAGACCCCGGAGTCTTGGCGGATGCTTTGGTGGATGCCATGACGGTTCCGGAGCTGGCGTCTCAGGTTCTCATGCTGGCGTTCCCCGACCCCGTCCCCGACAGTACCATCTTGGCGTGGGTCCAAGCCCGGTCCCTGGGCGGGGTGAAGTTCTTCGGGTGGAACGCAGGGACCCCGGCCCAGGTTGCCCAAGCGTCGGCCTCCCTCCAGGCGATGGCTCAACGGACTCGATTTCGAATCCCCCTGCTGGTCGCCACGGATCAGGAGGGNGGCTGGGTTCGCCACATCAAGGGGGCCACGACCACCACCGCCGGGAACCTCTCGTTAGGAGCTTCGGGCCTGCCCGCCGATGCGTACCAGACGGGCAAACTCATCGGTGCCGAGCTTCGAGAGATGGGTGTGAACATGAACTTTGCCCCTTCGGTGGACCTCTACACCAACGCCTCCAACACCGTGATCGGTCCCCGGTCGTTTGGCCGCGACCCCGTGGAAGCTGGGGTCCTCGGGATGGCTTTCTTCCGTGGGCTGGAATCCGAAGGGGTCATTGCCACCGCCAAGCATTTCCCAGGCCACGGCGATACCGCCGATGATAGCCATGGCCGGTTGCCGGTGATCCAGGTCGACCGGGCGACCCTCGACCAGCGGGAACTGGTTCCCTACAAGATGCTCATTGCCGAGGGCCTCGGCGCCGTCATGAGCGCCCACATTGCCTATCCTGTGGTGTCGGGGAACGATCTCCCCGCGTCCCTGAGTCCCGACCTGATCAACGGTTTGCTCCGGAAGGATTTGGGTTACCAGGGGGTGGTCTTGACCGACGACCTGTACATGGAAGGCGCCCGGCCCAACGGTTGGACGATCTCCCAAGCGGCAGAACGGGCCCTGGATGCGGGGAACGACCTGCTCCTGATTAGCAAGCCCGCGGCCGCCCAGTTCGCCGCTTGGGACAACCTGGTGGCCCGGGCCCAGCGGGAGCCAGGCTTCCTGGCCGAGTTGAAGTCGTCGGCCCGGAGGGTTCTGTTGCTGAAACTTCGGGCCCTCAAGGGTCCCCAGGCCGTGCCCCTGGCCCCGAAGCCCGATGCCCTGGCCATCCCCCGTCCCGGGGCCGATGCCGTGGTCCTCGGAACCACGGCCCGGGGCGCTACCCTGATCCACTCCGCCTCCCTGCCATGGAAAGTTGCCGACGGCGCTCCCCTGGTGGTCACGCCGTTCGAGGGGGCGTGGCGGGCCGTGGCGGCCCGGTTCCCCGGGGCCGTTTCCCTGAGCTACGGCTACGACTTCTTCGATGCCGATCCAGGGGTCAAGCAAGACATAGCCCGTCGCGTCGCCGACGCCCGCCGGACCGTGTTTGTGTTGGCGACACCCGGCGGGCTGGTCTACCTCAAGGCCTTGGAACCCTGGAAGACCAAGATCGCCGTGATTTCCCTGCTGTCCCCCGTCTACCTTCGGGAAGTCCCCTGGGTGAGAGACGCCGTCGCCGTGTTTGGGACCAACGCGGCCGCTTTCGATGTGGCCGCCGGAGCCCTGGCCGGTGAGATCGCCCCCCAGGGAACCCTGCCGATTCGCTTTGGGGATTTCCCGGGGAGTTCGGGTAAGTCATGAACCTGGGGGGCTGGCGAGCCCATCGGGCGGGACGCCCCTCGGAGGTGCCCCCATGGATTGCAGACTTGGAGCCGTGGACGACGGGTTTGCTGGCCCAGCAGGGGGTGAAGGTCTGGTCGAACCCCGGGGGAGGCGCAGTGGGAATCCGCCCGTCCGGGGTGGTATATCCCGTGTTTCCCGGACCAGTTTCTGGGATGGAGTCCGGAGCCCGGACCATCCTTCGTCGGGTCCCCGAGTCCTGGTGCCTCATGGGTCCGGCTGCCTGGGTGGATGTGTGTGAGCCTTGGATGCCTCCGTCGACCGTGAGCCATCGGGTCGATTACCACTTTTTGGTCCGGGGCCCCGAGGTGCCCGAGGTCCCTCCGGGGGTAGGCGACCTTAGGATGGGAAGGATCGACGATGCCGAGCGGCTGTTCCCTCTCCAGGAGGGGTATGAAAAGGAGGAGGTCCTGTTCAACCCCGACGAGTTCCAACCCCTGGCCAGTCGCCTGCATTTCAGGCAGACCCTAGACCAACAAGTGGTCGTGGCCCTGTGGAGCGGAGGGGAGCCGGTGGCCAAGGCGGGGACCAACGCCCTCACCGACCGTTGGGCCCAGTTGGGGGGCGTCTACACCCGCCCCGACCATCGCCGCCGGGGTCTCCAACGACGGCTCCTGGCGTGGTTGCTGGCCCACTTGGCCGCCCAGGGCAGGGGGACCTGCTTGTTCGTCAAGAAGTCCAACGACACGGCCACCCATCTGTACCGATCCCTGGGGTTTCAACCCTCGGGGGAGTTTAGGATCGTGTATGGGCGCCGATGGTCTTGGGTGCCGGGTGTCCCGTAAGGCCCCGGAAGAACAGCAGAACTCGATCCCATAGTCCTGTCCACCATGGGGCGGCCGGAACCTCGGTGGCTGTCTTGAGGTCCACGGAGTACAATTCTTTTCCCTCCCGGGTCCAGATCAATCGTCCTAGGACCGTACCGGCCGCCAACGGCCCCTGGACCTCGGGGAGTTCCTCGGCCTGGACGGTCACTCCGGCGGCCTCTTCGTTGGCCAGGGGATACACGGTGGGGCCTGCGGGAACCGGAACCACGGTGCCCGGGGTCGAAAACCAAACCCGCACGGGGGCCAGGGGAACCAGGGGTAGGGCCCTCAGGGGGTAGTGCTCGAACCCAAAGTCCAACAGTCGCACCCCGGCCTCGGTCCTGAGCCGCCCCCCTTGGACCGGATCCTTGCCCTGGATTCCCAAAATGACGGCCACGAGTCGTTGGTTCCCCCGGAGGGCCGTAGCCGCCAAGTTGTACCCCGATTCGTCGATATACCCTGTCTTCAGCCCATCGGCCCCGGGGTAGGTTCCGATGAGCGTGTTTCGATTTTGTTGGACAATGGGCCGCACCGGTCGATGGGCCAGCGGTCGATTCTCGGGGAGGGGGTAGGAAAACTCCTTCTGGTTATGGAGGACCAGGACGCTCTGAGGGTGCACCTGAAGGTAGAACCGACTGAATCGAGCGAAGTCGGCGGCGGTGGTTCGGTTCCGGGCGTCATAGCCAAAGCTGTCAAAGAAGACCGTGTGGGTGAGGCCCAGGGCCTGGGTTTCTTGGTTCATCTGGGCAACGAACTTGTCTTGGCTGCCCCCGAGGAACTGGGCCAGGGTCATCCCGGCATCGTTCCCCGAATCGATGGCCAGCCCCAGCATGAGGTCTTTCACCGTCACGTGGTCGCCTTCTTCCAGAAACATCAGGCTGGACCCCGGCGGCACCGCCTTCCCCGAGGTTTCCCGGGTCACAGGGACGACGTCGGTTAACGAGATCTTCTTGGAGGCCAAGGCTTCCCAGGTGAGGTGGAGGGTCATCAGCTTGGTCAACGACGCGGGAGGAAAGGGGCGGTCGGGCTCTTTCTGGAACAGCACGCGGCCGGTCAATTGATCGACTAACACGGCAGAAGGGGCTTCGGGGACCACGTCCAGCGACCAGAGCGCGGTGGCCACCAGGAGGAGTCCCAGGGAAAGGAGGGACTTCGGACCGAGGGGAAGGGGGGATATCACGGATGCCAGCCTAGACGGTTGGTCTGGGGTGGGTCAAGCATGGGGGGCCCCATCCGCCGGCCCCAATCTCCTGGTGCGGACCGGTCATCGGTGGTATGAAGAGGGTATGGATGTGACGGCTCCCGGACAGTCTGTGACCCTGCCCCCGTGGTTTCATCGGTTTTGCGATCCCGACGCCGACCGGTTGGCCATCCTGGCCCAGGTGCTCCATGGGGCCGGGATTCCCTTTGAACTGGTCAAAACAGGGACCCTTCGCCACGTCCAGGTTCGGTCGGGCCGGAGCTCCCGGCCCCAACCCGGTGAGAAGGTCTTGATCGCCCATTACGACCGTGTCCCGGGAAGTCCGGGAGCCAACGACAACGGAGCCAGCGTCCTGGGGCTGGTGGACTACCTTCGGCGGTCCCGGCAGACCCTCCCCCTCCGGGTGGTGTTCACCGACGGAGAGGAACTGGCCCCTGGGGCCCCCGTGTCCTCCCAGGGGGCCTACGCCCTCGCCGTCCACTGGGGACCCCTGGACGGGCTGTTCCCCGTGGTCCTCGACATGACGGGGATTGGAGATACCGTCATCCTCGGGCACCTCGGAGAACACCTCCTCCGTCAGGCCAGGGGGGACTCTGTGCCCTTTTCTTTGGACACCTACGGCCGCCTCCGTCTCGAGGCCCGACGATGGTTGGCCGGTTCGGGCGCCGGAGATACTCTCGAAGTCAACACACCCTTTTCCGATGATCTGGGGTTGTTCCTCGGGGGGATCCCTGCGGTTCAGGTGAGTCTGCTTCCCCGGAAAGAGGCGCTGGAGTATCGTCGGCAACGGCTCGACCCGGGAGAGCTGTCGGGCCGGGACCCGGGAGCCCTCCCTCCATCCTGGCGAGCCATGCACAGCGTCGGGGATTCCCCGGCCACTCTTTGGCCCCAAAGCCGACGGCTTCTCGGCCATCTCCTGGACCGCCTCGAACAATTTCCCTGGGGATTACGTCGCTAGCGAAGGGGGGGCCAGGTCGGAAAGCAGACGCTTCCACCTCATCGGGTCGATCCGGGTCCCCGGCACTTCGGAAACGCAGGCGGCCACCATGCGACCCGCCCGGCACGCTTCGGCGACGCTTCCCCCTTGGCCCAGGGACCAGAAGAATCCGGCCTGGAACCCGTCGTCCATCCCCGTCGCATCGACGGGCGGGGTCAGAAGGGGCGGGATGGCGACGACGGTGCGTCCCTGCTGGGCTAGCCACCCCTCCTCTTGGCGCTTCAGAACGACGGTGGCCCCGGGCTGAGCCAAACGCTGAAGGGCCTCTTCGGCCGGAAGGCCAGTCAGGTCCACGGCTTCTGGCTCGGACACGAACAAGTACGAGATGGCCCCGGAGGCCAAATGGCGCTGGAGGTCCCGGCTGTGTTGGTCCACGAGCCCCGCATCCGCGACGTCGAGGGCGACCTTCTTGGCGCTCCGGAGGCAACGCCCGAGGAGTTCATCCAGAAACTGGGGTTCATCCAGAAGGTAGCCTTCGACGACCACGACGTCGGCCGCCTGCAACAGGGTGTCGCCCAGCAAGCCCGGGACGAGGTTCCCCGACGCCGACCGGAACGTGGCGACGGTCCTCCCCGACTCCGGGGTTAAGAGGGTCACGCAGAGGCCGGTGGGTTCGTCGCTTCGGGTCAGGTTCACCCGGACCCCGGCCCCGAGAAGTTCACTTTCGAAAAGCTGACCGGGGTCGTCGTGGCCGCACTGCCCGACAAAGTGGGTCTCGAGGCCCAGCTTGGCCGCCAACTTGACCGTGTTGGCCGAACTTCCACCGGCCATCAACCCTTGGGGCCGGAGGTTCCCTACGATGGCGCGCATCCGGTAATCGGGCACTTGGTTAAACGAGCCGGGGTGAAGGCCCATCATCTTCGGGAGATCGTCGTCCACAAACACCACCGCATCGGCCAAAGCATGGCCCACCCCGACCAAGGTCAAGCAAGAATCCCCTGGAGGGCGGGTTTGCGGGCCAGTTCCTTTTCGAGGGCCTTGGCGCGCTCGTTGTTCACGTACTTCTTGTCTTCAAAGGAATACGTGAAGTTCGTATGGATGTCGTAGGTTCCCTTCATGATGGCGTAGGTGTCTTCGGTCATCACCAGCTCTTCATCGGTGGGGATCACATAGATGGCAATCGGAGAGTGGTCGGCGCTGATTCGAGTTTCCGCATTCCGGGTCATGCTCAATCGATTCTTTTCGGGATCGAGGATGATTCCCAGGCCTTCTAGGCCCTGGAGGGCCTCGAGTCGAATCTGCCAAGCCATTTCCCCGACACCGGCGGTGAAGACTACGGCGTCCACCCGGCCCAGGGCGGCCATGTACGACCCGATGTACTTCTTGATCCGGTAGCCTTCAATCTGTCGGGCCAGCAGGGACCGGGCGTCCCCTTCGTCGGCGGCCTTGTTCATGTCCCGGCGGTCGCTGAACCGACCCGTGATCCCGAGGATCCCGGATTTCTTGTTGAGCTCGGTGTCGATCTGCTGGCTGGTCAGTCCCGTACGCCGGGCGATGTAATTGATGATGGCGGGGTCCATGTCCCCGGACCGGGTGCCCATCACCAGACCCTCCAGGGGGGTCAGTCCCATGGACGTATCCAGGGCACAACCGTCCTTGATGGCGCTCATGGAAGCCCCGTTCCCCACGTGAGCAATGATGAGGTTGGTGTCGGTGGGTTTCTTGCCCAGGAGTGCGGCGGCCCGCTTGGCGGTGTAGAGGAAGCTAGTGCCGTGGAACCCATACCGACGGACCCCATAGTAGCTGTACCAATCGTAGGGAACCGCATAGATGTAACTCGAAGCGGGCATGGTCTGGTGCCAGGCAGTATCCATGACGGCCACGTGGGGAACGTTGGGCATGACCTTTTGGGCAGCCTCAATCCCCGAAATATTCGCTGGCATGTGAAGGGGCCCCAGGTCGACCAACTCTCGGAACGTTTGCAGGGTCTCGGGGGNAATTTGCACCGACTTCACGAACTTCTGTCCCCCGTGGAGCACCCGGTGCCCGACGGCCACCACCTCGGAAATCGACTTCACCACGCCGATGCGGCTGTCCACGATGATATCCAGAATCATCTGGATGGCCGTCTGATGGTCGGGGATTTCTCGGGTCACGGTCAGGGTCTCGGCTTGGTGGGTTTGATGCTCGAGGACCGCCTCGGTGGACCCGACGCGTTCGACTAAACCCTTTGCCAGCACTTTCTTCTCGGTCCAATGGTAGACTTGGTATTTGACCGAAGAACTACCACAGTTCAAGGTAAGGATCACCATGGAAAAACAACCTCCAGGGCCTGGTTTGGGCACCAGTCGGAGGGATTGGTGCCCAAGCCGGGCCGATGCCCAAGTTTGCCATGAAGCGTTTGAAACTTCAAGACGCACGAAGGTGACTCCGGGGACCGCGAGCGAAAGCAGAGACTTCCCCCACGACGTCTTCGGGGGGTATGAAGCGATGGTGGTTTGGGTGGGTCTTGTGGGGATGGGCCGTGGCGTGGACCGGGGCGGAGTCCCAGGGCTTTTGGGAGGCCAAGACCTCCGAAGGGCGCCTGACGTTGATCGAGGCGGGGTGGCAGCCTGAGCCAGGGTGGGCAGCCCGGTGGTGGTGGCGGGAAACCTCGGGGTCGGGGTGGCTCCGGGCCCAGGGGCTCGAGCTCGGCCCTTTGACCCTGAGGCCCGGACCCGAAGGGACCCTGAGGTGGGGCCCCACAACCCTCGCCTCCTCGGGCCACTGGGGTCTGGGGTACGACGGAGGGGCTTGGGGCCTTTGGGCGGTCCAGAGTCCTACTCGGTTCCGGGCCGGAGCCCAGGGGCAGGGGGTGGCCGGGCCGTGGACCCTTGCCCTGGGAGGCGATCGGGCCTGGGATCTGAAACCAGGGGTCGGAACCGACCCCCGGTGGATTGACTCGGTGCGGGTGGGCCTCCGGATGGAAGACGACGGTTTGACCGCCGGTTGGGAGGGGTCCGTCGAGGCTCCGTCCCGGGGTCCCGGGGGCTGGGCCCACCGGGGGCGCCTCTCGGCACCTTGGGGCCCCGGCTGGGTGGGGGCCAAAGGTTCGGTCCGAAGCCAGGGGGGACGAGGGGCCCAGGGTCAATGGGAGCTCCGGGGGGCGTGGGACGCCTGGGACGGCCTTTGGGCGGGGACCTCCGAGGATCCGGTGGGTCGAACCACGGTGTGGTGGGCGGCCTCGGGGTTCTCGGCTTCGACGACCTGGGGGCATCGAGGAGGTTGGGGAGGAAGTCTTGGGGTCGAAGTCCCCTGGGATGACCTGAAACTCTGGGTCGATTCGTCCTGGGTTCCCCGACTCCACGGCCGGGAACTCCGGGTGGGGTGGGGCGTCCGGGGCCCCCTGGTCCCCGGTCGGTGGGACCTCCAACAGACCTGGACCTGGGACCCCTCGGGCTGGGGCCAGACCCTCGAGGGGGGCTTCACCCGGGAAAGCCTCGAAGCCACGGCGGAATGGAGGGCCGAGGGGCTGCGGCTAGGGTGGCTGGGCCCCGGAACCCGCTTGGCGCTGACGCTCCGGTGGACCCTATGAGGCCGGGGGCCAGTCACCGGCGAAGATGACCTCTTCCTCCAGGGTAAACCCCGTGGCCACCGTCACCCGCTCTTTGACGTCCTCGATCAGAGCCCGGATATCCTGGGCGGTGGCGTTGCCCTGGTTCACGATGATGTTGGCGTGCCAGTCGCTCACCCGGGCCCCCCCTCGGGTCAAACCCTTCAACCCCACCCGGTCGATGATCACGCCACTAGGCGCTCCGAAGGTGTGATTGTTCTTAAAAACGCTCCCGGCACAGGGAAGGCGAAAGTGCCCCTTCGCCTCCCGGTCCTGGGCGTTGGTTTGCATGACCGCGGCCACGGCCTCGGGGTCGGCGGGGCGGGNGCGAAACTGAACCTCCAGGATCACCCAGGAACGGTTCTGGAAAGGCGAGACTTTGTAGTCCCACTCGGCCCGGACGAAGGGAACCTCCCGCTCCTCGTTCCTCTCATCGAGGACGGTGGCCCCCAGGAACACATCGGAGATTTCCGCCCCATAGCACCGGGCGTTCATGAAGACGGCCCCCCCCACGGTGCTGGGCATGGCGTTCAGGAATTCCAGGCACGAAAAGCCGTGGACACGACCTGCCTCGGCGGCCTCGCTGACGTCGAGGCCGGCCTGGGTTCGGAAGACTCCTTCCCCCTGGGACCATCGGTCGAGGGACGTGAGGTTCAGCACAATGCCCCGAATGCCCCGGTCGGCGACCAGTAGATTGGCCCCTTTCCCCAGGACGAACAAGGGGACTCCCTCGGTCAGAGCCAGGGCTCGGACGGCCCGGACGTCGTCGAGGGAACGGGGAAACACCATGGCGTCGGCCGGACCTCCCACCTGAAAGGTGGTGTGCCGGGCTAGGGGTTCCTCCAGGCGCCAGGTTCCCGCGAGGTTGATTTTTGACAGAAGATCGCCTATGGTTGACACGCGCCCAATTTAGCCCGAGGAGCTCCGCCTTGTCCATGAAGCTGTACAATACCCCTGATCGCCGGGTTGTCGATTTTGTTCCCCTCGAACCGGGGAAAGTTTCGATGTACTGCTGTGGACCGACGGTTTACAACTACGCCCACATCGGGAACCTCAGGGCCTACTTGTTCGAAGATTTTCTCCGCAGGACCCTGGTCCAGGCTGGATACGCAGTCAAGCACGTGATGAACGTGACGGACGTGGGGCACCTCACCGGGGACGGCGACGACGGCGAAGATAAGATGGTCAAGGGTGCTCGGGAACAGGGCATGACCGTTTGGGACATCGCGAAGTTCTTTACCGAGGCCTTTTTCCACGACACCAGTCGGCTCCACATCCTGCGACCCACCATCGTGGCCCCGGCCACGGCCCACATTCCCCAAATGATCGATCTCATCGCCCGGCTCGAGGCCAAGGGCCTAGCGTACCGGGCTGGCGGCAATGTGTACTTCGACACGGCGCAGTTCCCCGACTATGGCAAGATGGCCCTGTTGGACCGCCAAGAGGCCCCTGCGTTGAGTCGGGTTGACCTGGACGCCGGGAAGAAACACCCGCGGGACTTTGTTCTGTGGTTCACCCAGTCAAAATTCGGCGACCAGGCGATGACCTGGGATTCCCCTTGGGGCCGGGGCTACCCTGGCTGGCACATCGAGTGTTCCGCCATGGGCCTGCACCACTTGGGCGACCGGTTCGACATCCATTGCGGGGGCATCGATCATATCCCAGTCCACCACACCAATGAGATTGCCCAGAGCGAAGGGGCTCTGGGGCACCCCTGGGTTAACTACTGGGTCCACAACGAGTTTCTTCTCCTGAGCAAGGAAAAGATGTCCAAGTCCTCCGGGGAGTTCCTTACCCTGCAACTCCTCGTCGACAAGGGCTACGATCCCCTGGACTATCGGTTCTTCGTGTTCGGGGCCCACTACCGCAGTGCCCTCACGTTCACCTGGGAAGCTCTCGATGCCGCTCGGAATGCCCGGCGGAACCTGGTCGACCGGGTCTTGGAGTGGAAGGCCCTGGGGCCCGCCGTTCCCTTGGGTTCCGGTGGCAACGCCCCTTGGGCCGCCTGGCGAGAAGCCCTGGAAAACGACTTGGCCACTCCCCAGGCCCTGGCAGCCCTCTGGGCCCTGGTGAAAGATCCTTCCCTGTCGCCGGGGGAAAAGCTCGGGACTCTCTTTGCCATGGACGGCGTCTTGGGCCTGGGGTTGGCTGAGGTCGCGCCTGTGGTCCAGGAAGTCCCCCCGGCGGCGACCGCCTTGGCCGATGCCCGGGCCCAGGCCCGGAAGGCGAAAGATTGGAAACGGTCCGACGAGATTCGGGACGAATTGAAGGCCCTCGGTTGGGCCATCGAGGACACGGCCGCGGGGCCGGTCCTGAAGAAACTTTAGGTCGGTTGTAACGTGGTCCACGGTCTTCTGGTTTTTATGGTGGGGGAAGGTAGCGCCCCCGGGGGGAACAAGAACCCCCAAGGGTTTTCCGAGGTCTACGAGGCCTGGTCACCCTTGTTGTTCCGGATCGTCTATCGGATGACCGGACGACGGGAAGCCGCCGAGGAAATCGTGCAAGAAGCCTTCATAAAGTATTACGAGCGGCGTGACGTCTTGCCCACCGACGAAGGTCTTAAGTATTGGCTGATCCGGGTCGCCCGGAATCTCACTCTGAACCACGAAAAGCGCCGGGGCAGGGAACGTAGGGCCCTGGAGCGGGTGTTCCACGAACCCGCCCCGAGGGCCGAGAAAGATGCCTTGGACCGGTTGACCGAGGCCGAGGCGGCGGCTGACGTTCAAAAGGCTCTCCTGTTGTTGCCTGAGAATCTGCGAACGGTCTTGGTCTTGAAGGAATACGCCGGTTTCGCCTATGCGGAAATCGGTAAGATGTTGAATATTACCGAAGGAAACGTCAAAGTCCGGGTGTTCCGGGCTCGGGCCCGGTTGGGCCAGCTCCTGAAGGAGGTCCTGTGAAGAACAACGAACGCATGGTGGTTTCAGCCTACCAGGACGGGGAAGTCGAGTCCCCCTGGAAGGAGAGGGTGGCCCAGCGGATTGCCGACGATCCCCAGTGGGCTGCCGAGGCTGAACGGCATCGGCGGGTGAAAGACGCCCTGGCGAAGGTTCCCGAGGACGATGCAGCCGAGATTCTGGCCCGGGTGAAGGCCAACATCCTGGAGCGCCCGCCGAAGCGCGCCCAGGTCCTCTCGGTGGGATGGCTGTCGGTGGCAGCCGCCGCCCTCTTGGTGATCACGGCAGGCGGGGGGNACTGGTTGGGCCGCCAGGGGGCCACGACCTCGACTCCGTCCGAGGTGGCGGAGTTGCAGGTTCAAGTTCCGAAGGCCATGGGGCTTCAGCTTTCTGGGGAAGGTCAGCTTCTGATGGCGTCGACGCTCCAGAGGACTAGCCATTGAATCGTCGGGTCCTTCGACTATCCCTCCTGTTTCTCTTGGCGGGAGCGGGGTTGGTGGCGGCCGAGCCGCCGCTGCTCAAGGTGAGCATCACCCCCCAGGTGGTCGAGAAAGACCAATCGGTGACGTGGGAGCAGCCCCTCACAAAGGTGACCCGGGCTGGTCTCCCGGTGGTCGTGAACATCGACGCCGAATCCCTGGCCATCCGGATCACCGTGACCCCGTTTGTCCGGGGCTCAGACTTCCTGTTGGTGGTCCAGGGTGACGTGAAGCAGGTGGGCCAGGGCGGCACCCGAGGGTCGGCGTCCTTGCAGTCCCTGATGGTGGCTCCGGGAACTCCCATCGCGTTCTTTCCCCTCGGGCGGGAACCAGGAAACTCTGGGCGCCAGATGGTGGTGATGATGCGGGTGGATTTCCAGCGTGATTGACGTTGGGAGACNCCCCTTGGTCCGACGCTGGCCGTTTTTGGTCCTCGGTGCCTTGGCCCTGGTCTTTGTCCTCATGCTTCTGTTCTCCCGAAAGGCACCCCACATCACCTCGCTGAACCCCCCGATGGCGGCTCCGGGTGAAACCGTGGTGGTTTCGGGAGACTACTTTGGCCACACCCAACGGGAAGGGAGCCTTAGCCTGGCCGGGGAAATCCCTCCGGCGTCTTTAATCCACACGTGGTCTGACCAGAAGATTGTGTTTGAGGTTCCCGAAGACGCCTCGTCGGGGTTGGTCACCGTCTCGAATTCCCAGGGGACGAGCGCCGGCGTGTTGTTCACCAACACCGAGTCCATCCCCCTGGTGCTCCAAGGGGCGGGTCGGCCCGACCAGCCCGTGCTGTGGTCTGCGGTTCCGGAACAGCCCCTCCCGGGGCAGATGGTGACCCTCGGTGGCCATGGGCTGGGGTTGGGCGACGAGGCGGTCTTCCTCAAGGTGTCCACGCCGGCCGAAGGACCCGCCCTCGAGGTAGGCCCGGCCCAAAGCCTCGCTTGGTCCGACCGGTCGGTGACGTTCCGGTGGCCAGGGGGTGCCTCCCCCGGGAGTAAGGTGTCGGTGGTCACCCCCCGGGGAGAGTCCGTGCCCCTGGTCCTCGGGGGACCGGCGACCTTTGTGTGGGAAACCCCCCGGACCATTGTGCTCGACGTCCAAGGGCAGGTTTCCCAGCCTTCGGCCACCGCCCTGGCGGTGGTGGGCGTGGTGCCCCAACGGGAAACGGGAACAGGGTGGGCCACCCAGGCCATCAACCCGGCCCCCCTGGCGGGGGCCCGTTCCCCGGTCTTCGTGTGGCCTGCGGGATCCGGGGGACCCCGGCGGGTCGATTACCACCTCACGCTGACCGCGTGGGCCAAACGCTGGACGGGGCTGCTGCCCGGGCTCGTGCCCACGGCCGGCGATGCACCCCCGGGGGACACGGTGGCCGTGGCCCTGTGGAAATCCGTCGGCCCGGCCCTCAAGGCCCTGGCGGCCCGGTGGAATCTGGATACCCCCGATCCCTGGTTGCGCCTCAACCGCCTCCAGGCCGGACTCGCCACCCTGTCGGCCGGGGTGGGCGACGCCGAACGTCCGGTCCTGACCCGGGCTCCCGCCGACTTGCTGGAGTCGGGAAAACTCACTTCCTATGAGGTGTCCACCCTCGGGGTGGCCCTCGCCACCCAAGGGGGCCTCACGGCCCGCCTGGTGGGAGGACTGTGGGTGAGCGACCTGGGCGTGGTCCCCCGGACCTGGGCCGAAGTGTGGATCCCGGGGGCCGGTTGGGTGTCGTGGGACATCATCGACGGCAACCCGGGAACCCTGGATAACCGTCACTTTGCCTTGGATGTGGGGACCCGATCTTTGGTTCGGGTGCTTCCCCGGTCCCGGCCCCTGGGGCCCGGCGTCCCAGGAACCCTCTCGTCCTCTTCGGGGGAATGGGCTGGCCCGGGACCGGAACCCGTTGTCCAATGGCAAATTACGTTAGTCGAGAAATGATCCGCCTCGTTTGTTGACAGCGGTTGGACCCATCCCTATACTGAGCTTCAATGGGGGCATCAGGCGATCCATGGATAATCCTCTCCAGCTTCAGCTGGTGACCTTCAAGAAAGATGCCTACATCATCGTCGAGGGGAAGGCGAACGCCGACTACTTCTTCATCCTCCGGTCGGGGACCGTCCGGGTGAGCAAGGAAGTTCAGGTGGTGGAAGAGGAAGAGTCGTCGACCCTTCAACCCGGGGACTTCTTCGGGGTCGTGTCGACTATGAGCTCCCACTCCCACATCGAGACCGCCCGGGCCCTGTCCGACGTGTCCCTGATCCAGGTACACCGGGATCAGTACGGGGTGCTCATCGAACGAAATGCCCCGGTGGCCCTGAAGATCATCCAGGGTTTCAGCAAGAAAGTCCGGTACCTCGACGAGGCCCTCACCCAGATCACGTTCAAAAACTCCGCCGAAGGGGACCCGGATCAGCTGTTCAAGGTGGCTGAGTACTACGCCCGGCAGAGCAAATACAACCAGGCATTTTTTAGCTACTACCAGTACGTGAAGGCCCATCCCCAGGGCTTGCAGGTGGCCGTGGCCAAGGAACGGATGTCGAAGGTGAAGCCCTACGCCAAGGTGGCCTACCTCGAGGGGTCCGACACGGAGTTCACCCGGACTTACCCCAAGGACACGATGATCTTTGCCGAAGGTCAGATCGGCCAGGAGATGTACATTCTGCAACGGGGTCAGGTGAAGATCTCCAAGATTGTTGGCGACAAAGAAGTGTTATTGGCCATTCTGAAGCCGGGGGACATCTTCGGGGAAATGAGCCTCATCGAGAACAAGCCCCGGTCGGCCTCGGCCGACGCCTACGAAGACGCCGTGCTGTTGGCCGTAAACCGGGCCAACTTTCAGCGCATGGTCACCACCCAGCCCCAGATCATCACGCGGCTCACGACCCTCCTCGCCGAACGCATCTGGAACTTGTACCGGCAGTTGTTCAATGCGACCATGGAGAACCCGGTGGGGCGGCTGTTTGATGCCCTGATGTTGCAACTCGAGAAGAACCGTGTCCCGTTGAAGCCTGGGTTCCCCTATGCGTTCCCCTTCGGCCCCAAGGAACTGTTGAACATGGTGGGCCTGTCCAGTGCCGAGGGCAATCTGTTCGTGAAAGAACTGTTCCGGGCCAACGGGTTTAAGCTCATCGACAACAAGATTTACGTCACCGACGTGATGGAAGTGGAAAACCAGATGAAGTATTTCCGCAAGATGGACAGGCTGTCCAAGAGTCGGGCCGACGCCCGGGCCTCCCGGTAGCAAGCATTGCCCGACGGGGGGCGGTCCGGCTATACTCCTTCCCCATGAGCCAGATTGAACTGCCCAAGGTTTACAATCCTCAAGATTTCGAGGACAGACTCTACGACTTCTGGATCCAGAACGACCTGTTTTCCCCCCGGGGCGAGGGTCAGCCCTTCGTGGTCGCGATTCCCCCGCCGAACGTCACGGGGGTTCTCCACATGGGCCATGGGCTCAACAACTCCCTCCAGGATGCCTTGGTTCGGTATTGGCGCATGAAGGGCAGACCCACCCTCTGGATCCCCGGGACCGACCACGCCGGGATTGCCACCCAGCAGGTCGTGGAACGGCGGTTGCAGAAAGAAGGCCAGTCCCGGCATGACCTGGGCCGGGAGAAATTCGTCGACCTTACCTGGAAGGTCAAAGAAGAACACCACAGCATCATTAGTCAGCAGCTGAAGAAAATTGGCGCCAGTCTCGACTGGAAGCGCGAACGGTTCACCATGGACGAGGGCCTAAGCGAGGCCGTCCGCCACGTGTTCGTCACCCTGTACGAGCGCGGGTTGATTTACAAGGGGCGGTACCTGGTGAACTGGGACCCCGAGGCCCAGACGGCCATCAGCGACGACGAGGTGGAACACAAAGAAGTCGCCGGGTTCCTGTACCACATTCGCTACCCCTTTGCCGACGGCAGTGGGTTCGTCCAACTGGCGACCACCCGACCCGAGACCCTCCTCGGGGACGTGGCGGTGGCGGTGCATCCCACCGACCCACGGTATGCGGGGCTGGTGGGTAAGATGCTCACCCTGCCCATCGCCGACCGCCCCATCCCCTTGATTGCCGATGCCTTCGTGGACAAAGAATTTGGGACGGGAGCCGTGAAGATTACTCCGGCCCACGACCCCAACGACTTCGAGGCAGGTCGTCGCCACGACCTGCCCCAGATCAACATCCTGAACCCCGACGGCACCCTGGGGCCCAACGTTCCCGACCGGTACCGTGGTCTGACCACCCAGGCGGCCCGGAAGAAGGTCGTCCAGGAACTCACCGATCTGGGCCTCTTCGTCGAAGCCCAGCCCCACAAACACCAGGTGGGCCACGCCCAGCGTTCCGGGGCGGTAGTGGAGCCCTACCTTTCCGAACAATGGTTTGTGAAGATGAAACCCCTGGCCGAGAAGGCCATGCAGGCCTTGAACGAGGGGCAGATCCGCTTCTTCCCCAAGCGCTACGAAAACACGTACACCACGTGGATGGAGGGCATCCGGGACTGGTGCATCAGCCGCCAACTGTGGTGGGGGCACCAGATTCCCGTGTGGACCTGTGGAGCCTGTGGCCATGTCCACGTGGAACGGGTCGCCCCCACGGTGTGCGAGCAGTGCGGGTCTTCGGCCCTGACCCAGGATCAAGACGTCCTGGACACCTGGTTCAGTTCGTGGCTGTGGCCCTTCAGCACCCTGGGGTGGCCCGCCCAGACCCCCGATCTGGCCCGGTTCTACCCCACCACGGCGGTGGTCACGGCCTACGACATCATTTTCTTTTGGGTGGCCCGGATGGTGATGGCTGGGATGGAGTTCACCGGTCAGGCCCCCTTCCGGGATATCTACATGACCCCCCTGGTCCGGGACGCCAAGGGTCGCAAGATGTCCAAGAGCCTGGGGAACGGCATCGACCCCCTGGAAGTGGTCGCCGAGTACGGGGCTGACGCCCTGAAGTTCACCATGGTGTACCTCTCGGCCCAGGGCCAGGATATCAACCTCGACAAAGAGGGCTTCAAACTCGGGTCGAAGTTTGCCAACAAGATTTGGAACGCCAGCCGGTACCTGCTGATGAACATCCCCGATGAAGGGGTCCTGGGCCCCGGGCTCCTGGTGAAGAACGACGTGGACCGGTGGATCGAGGGGCGGCTGAACGCCACGATCCGGACCGTCGACGAGGCCATGGCCGCCTACCGGTACAACGACGTCGGCCACGCCGTCTACGAGTTCTTCTGGAACGACTTCTGCGACTGGTACATCGAAGCCACCAAGTTGGAGTTCAACGCTGGGGCCGAACGCAAGCGCCAAGCGGTGAGCAAGCTGGTCGTCATCCTCGAAGAGAGCCTGCGGCTACTCCACCCTTTCCTGTCGTTCATTACCGAAGAGATCTACCAGAAACTCCCGGGGCACGGGTTCAGCCTCGTGACGGCGCCGTACCCCGTGGCCGATCCGTCCCGGGATAACCCCCAGGTCGAGGCTCAGTTTGCCGTCCTCCAAGAGCTGATCCGGGGCATCCGGACCCTCCGGTCGGTGTTCGCCATCCCTCCCGAACAGGATATCGACGTCGTCGTCGGGTTGACCCCCGGGTACCCCCACGGGGAGTTCCTGAAGGTCCACCAGGCCCTGGCAGCGTTGTTCACGGGGTCCCAAGGCCTGCGGTTCACCGACGCTGGGACCAAGCCCTCGGGGGCCGTGACCGTGGTGGGGAAGGGGTACGAAAGCTACGTGTTGGTCCGGGACATCATCGATGTTCCGAAAGAGAAGGACAAACTTAAGAAGACCATAGAAAAGACCGCCCAATACGCCGCCAGCGTCGAGAAGAAGCTGGCGAACCAAGCCTTCGTGGCCAGCGCCCCGGCGGAGATCGTCGAGGGTGAGAGGACCAAGTTGGCCGACGCCCGGGATACCCTCGGGCGCCTGACGGCGTACTTGGCCGAGCTGGGCTAACCTCCATGGGCCGGGGGTGGGGGCTGGCCTTCGTAGCCCTCCTGGTGGGGTGCTCCTCCCTGGGCGGCCCCGGCCCGGCGGGCCGGGNAACCTGGGGAACCATGGTCACCTGGGATGGGTCCCTCCTCACGGTGGATACGGCCGACGGGAGGGTCTCGGTGCCCCTGGGGTCCTCAGTCACCCTCTGGAAGGCCTCGTCGGTCCCCGGGGGCCCACTGGCCGTGGGCCAGTGGGTCACGGTGGATGGCCACCCGTCGGACGGCGGCTGGGTCGCCACCCGGGTCCTCGCCTTTGACCGGGCGCCCGGGTCCCTGGGGCCAACCTCGGGTCGACCCGAAGGCGTACTTCGGTCGGTGACCGGGGAGTCCCTGGGGATCCAGGGGGCCTCGGACCCCGGCGCCCTCCGGACGGTGACCCTCGCACCGGACACCTTGGTGTCCCACCCTGTGCCAGCGAAGGCCCCCGACCTTCACCCCGGGGTTCAGGTTTGGGTCGAGGGCCAGGAAGTCGTCATCGTCTCCCCCCCCGTCGATCCCAAGAAGGAGGCCCTCCGGGGCGTGGTCCATGCCCAGACCACCGCCCGTGACCACCCCCTCACCTGGCAGGCCCGAACCCTGGAGACCTCGGACGACGACGAGGGGGCCCTCCTCGCCGTCGGCTCGGCGATGGTGACCCTGGACAAGGTGAGGATCTCGACCACCGGGAACTCGACCAACCCCTCCGGGGACCACTCCGGGTTGGCGGCGAGCCTGGTGGCCCAAGGGGGCGGGCGAATCCATCTGACCTACGGGGAGATCTTGACCACCGGGAGCGGAGCCTCCGGGGTGGTGGCCTCGGGTCCAGGGTCGTCTGCGGTCCTCGAGCGGGTGAAGGTTGGCGTCCTGGGCGACTGGGCCCGGGGTGTGGCAGCCCTAGGCGGCGGCGACCTCGTCCTCAAGGACACCGACGTGGTGACCCGGGGGGCCCGGGGCCCAGGGATTGTCGCAGAGACCGGGTCCACGGTAACCCTCGAGGGCGGTCGGCTGGTGACCTCGGGGTCGGGGTCCCCGGGGGTCTGGGCCTCTGGTGTGGTGACGTTGACGGGCACCCTGGGCACGGCCCTGGGGGCCGAAGCCATCGTGGTGGACGGTGGCCGGGTGACCCAGGTGGCCGGGGGATGGAAGACCTCGGGGCCCGGCCCCGGGATTCGGGTGACCTCGGCCGGGGGGNCGGTGACCTGGGACCACTGCGACCTAGCCTCGGGGGNGGTGGTGGCCAGCGAGGGTGCGGCCCAAGTCACCCTGAAGGCCGCCCACCTCACCGGCGACCTCGCTCTCGGGCCCGGGGCCTCGGTGGCCTGGGTCCTCACCGACGGTTCGACCTGGGTCGGGGCCGTTCGTTCCCCCCCGGGGAACCCCGGGGCCTCGGTCACTCTCGATGGGTCCAGCGGATGGCAGGTGACCCAGGACTCCCACATTGAAACCTACGGGGGACCGACGGACGGCACCACGGTCCCCGGGCTCTCGGGAGACGCGACGGTCACCTACGACCCGGTGGCGAACCCGGGACTCGGGGGCCTGAGCTATCGGTTCGCCCGGGGTCTGGGGCGATTGGTTCCCCAGGGATCAACTCACCCGTAAGGTGGAACCGGTCCGATCCTTAATGACTTCGACCCGGCTTTGGATCCTTTGGCGCAGGTCGGCCACGTGGCTGATCAGGCCTACGGAGCGGTTCTTGCCCAGGTCGTGGAGGATGGCCATGGCCCGGTCGAGGCTCTGGTCGTCGAGGGTTCCAAAGCCTTCGTCGATGAAGATGGCCTCGAGTTTCAACCCTCCGGCCCGTTCCTGGATCACGTCGGCCAGGCCCAGGGCCAAACTAATGCTCGTCATGAACTTCTCTCCGCCCGAAAGGGTGCCCNCCCCCCGCTCCTGTCCTGTGTAGCTGTCGATGACCGCCAGGTCGAGGCCCCAGTCCTTCCGGCCGTCGAGGCCCTGGGTCTGGACCTTCAGGGCGTACCGGCCCCCGCTCATGGCCCCGAGACGATGGGTGGCCGATTGGGCCACGGCCTCCAGGGCCTGGATGAGGACCCAGGTCGTGAGCTTCAAGTTCAGGGGATTGCGGCCGTCGAGGCCCTGGGCCAAGGGCACCAACCTCTGGAAGTCGGCCTCGATGGCTTGGCGGGCCCGGGCCACTTCTTTCAGGTCCTCCTCGAGCTTCTCCCGGGTCTTCAGGGCGAAGCCCCGGTCCCGGGCCTCGGCGACGGCGGCTTCCCGGGCCCTCTTGAGAGCCTCCCACTGGTCCCGGGCCGGCTCCCAGGGTGCCGGGGCCCCGGTGGGGAATTTGGCTTCGAGGGCCCGGGTCTCCCCCTCCAGGCGGTGGGCCTCCCGGTCAAACGCGGCCACCGCCGCTTCCAGGTCCCGGAGCGTGGCCTCGGGGAGCCGGGCCGCCACGAGGTCGGCGAGGGTCCACCCCTGCCGGGCCAACCCTGCCTCGAGGCTCGCCTTGATCCGGGCAAACTCCTCTCTCTGGGCGCTGAGTTGTTTTTCTTGCTCGTCGATCCGGGTCCGGAGGGTCTCGGCCTCCCGGCCCAGGGCCTCGCCTAGGCGTCGGTCGGTTTCGATGGCCTGACGAAGGTCGGCCTCTTCCCGGACCAGGACGGTCAGCTTGGGGCGGGGGTCCTCGGGCACGGCGTCGGCCAAGGTCGTCCGACGGGTGGTCCAGGTCTCCCGGGCTCGGACTGCGGCCAACCAGGCCTCCCGATCCCGGGCTTGGGCTTCGACCGCCAGGGTCAGAGCCTTCTGGGCCGACTCCTGGGCCCGGCGCCAGGCTTGCAGGGCTTCGACGAACCCTTGGGCCTGGGCCAGGGCCTCGGTGGCCTCGGGGACCCCCGGGGACCCAGAGGCGGGAGGGGGCAGGGCCCCGAGTTCCTCGACCAACTCCCGGGTCCGGGTCTGGCCCAGGGCCAGGGTGGCCGCAGCGTGGGCCTGGGCCCCCAGGGCTTCTTCGAGGCGCCGGGGCGTTTCGGCCTCGGCCTCGGTGACCGGGGCGAGCCTGGGGTGTTCGGTCGACCCGCACACCGGGCAGGGAAGGCCGGGGGCCAGGTTCCGGGCCAGGGAGGCCGCCTTCACGGCCTCAGCCAGTTGGGCCCAGAGGGTGACCTCGGCGGTGGCGTGGTCCAGGGCCCTTTGGCCCTCGACCACCGCCTGGCGCTCCCGGTCCGTGGCGGTCTCCAGGTCCCGGCGCCGGGCTTCGAGGGTGGCGGCGGCCCGGGCGTCGTCGAGGGCGACCCGGGCTCGGTCCACCCGGCGAAGGGCCTCGTCCCAGTCCGGGCCTTCGGGGGCAGGAGGCATCCCCGCCTCGGCGGCCACCCGGGCCTGGGTGCTGCGTTCGTAGGTGGCCAGGGCGGCGGCCTCGGCAACCCGGGCTTGGTCTTCCTGGGCCTGCCACCCCTGGGCTTCGTCCCAGGCCTGCTTTTGGGCCTCGAGAAGGGCCCGCTGCCCTACAAGGTCCGTCAGCCGGGCGTCCTGGGCAGCCCGTTGGGGAGCCCGGGCCTCCCACTCCGCTTGTTGGGCGGCCACCTCCCGGGACTGGTCCTTGGCAGCGTCTTGGACCGCCCGGAGCGCCTTCCCGTCGGCCAGGATCCGCTCCTGGCGGTCGAGATCCGCCCCCCATGGCCGGGCCAGGCGCCCCGCTTCCACCCGGGCCCGGTCCCGGTCCACCGGGGCCCGCCGCCCTTCCAACTGGGCCGATTCCCGGCGTTTCGACTCGAGGGTGGCCCAGTCCCGGGCCAGACCCTGGAGTCGATCAAGGGCCACTGCCGCCTCGGCTTCGGCCTGGGTTGCCTCCTCGGCGTTAACCCGGGCTTCGGCTTCGGCGGCCTCCAGGGTTCCCAGGTCTTCGGGATGGGGCCCCAGGGTCGCCGTCAGGTCCTCCCACCGGTCTTCCCAACGCCGCCTCTCGGTCTCGGCCACCTTCGCTTGGGCCTTGAGGCCCTCCACCAACCGTTCGTAAGCCTCGATGGGGAAGAGTTTCTGGAGCATCTTTTCGCGGTCGTTGCTCGAGGCTTCCAGGAACCGTTGAAAATCTCCCTGGGGAAGGACGACGATCTTTCCAAACTCCTCGGCCGAGAGCCCGATCATCTCCTCGAGGCGCTGGTTGATCTCGGTTCGTTTCCCGGGGACCGGTTCCCAAGCCTCCCCCACCAGGGACTCCAGGAGCACCTGGGCGTCCTGGTCCCGCCAGCCGTCCCCCCGTTGCTTTCGGATTCGGTGCTTCAAGTGCCGGGTGACCCTCCAGACCTGGGAACCCAGGGCAAACTTCAGGCTCACCCAGGGGATGGCCCCTTCGGGGGCATGGTGGCTGGCCAACTGGTCCCCTAGGGCCCCCCGGGTCCCCGGGGTCCTCTCGTACAGGGCGTAGGTGAGGGCGTCGAACAGGGTGGTTTTTCCGGCCCCCGTGGGCCCACAGACGAGGAACAGCCGGTCCAGGGCTTCGAAGTTCAGGGTTGCTTCGTGGCGATAGGGACCAAAGTGGGCCAGCTTGAGTTCAAGGGGTCGCATCGATCCCCCTCTGGGCCCCGGTTACCAGGAGTTCTGTGGTCTCGGGACCCCCGGGGAGGCCGACCTCTTGGAGGAACCTCAGGGCGTCGGCGACCACGTCCCCCGTCCGGCGACGGCCCTCCGGCGTCGCGGGGGCCGCCCCCGGGGCCGGGGCTTGGACCAGACTGAGGAGTCCAGGGAACCGGGGCCGCAACCTCTCCACGGGTCCGGGAACCAAGGCAGGGTCGGTGAGGGTGAGTTCCAACCAGTGGTCCCGGTAGACCTCGTNCCCCGGGCCCCGGGCAAAGTCCTCGAAGGTCCCGGACAACCGGGTCAGGGGCCTGAGGGGCCGCAGGGGCACCGGAGTGATCACCCCGTCGTCCCACCGGAGGGCTCCCTTGGCTTGGTCGGCTTCGTGGAACGAGTAGGCCAGGGGACTGCCCGAATACCTCAGCCCCGGGGCGGGTTCTTGGGGCCGGTGGAGGNGGCCCAGGGCCACGTAGTCCCACCCTTCCAGCCAGGACGCCGGAATTTGCTCGGCCTCCCCCACAAACAGGCGCTCACTCTCGCTTTCGGCTCCCCCTTGGGTGAACAGATGGGCCACCAGCAGGCTCGGGACCCCCGGGCGCCGGGCCGCCGCCAACCGGTCCAGGGCCTCGCGCCACAGGTCTCGCTGGGACCGGAGGACGGCCGGCTCGCCCTCGTCCCGGGAGGCCTCGAGGGTCCCCGCCTGCAAAAACGGCACCGCAAACACGTCCCACTCCCGGCCATCGAGGCCCAGAGTCACTGGCTCGGCCAAGCGGCTGACCGCGGTCCGCAGGTGGATCCGATGGTCGTCGAGGAACCGGGACGCAAAGGCCAACCGGGAGGCTCCGTCGTGGTTCCCTGAGATGATCACCGTCTCGACGGTAGGGGTCACCCGACTCACCCGGAGTAAAAAGTCATCCCAAAGGGTCACCGCTTCCGGGGGAGGAACGCTCCGGTCAAACACGTCCCCCGCGACCACAAACAGGTGGTAGGCGCCGGTCTCGAGTTCTGCGGCCAACTGGTCCAGAACATAGGCCTGGTCTTCGAGGAGGGACTGTTCGTGGAGAACCTTGCCCAGGTGGAGGTCGGCGGTGTGAAGGACACGCATGGCACGATCATACCTGGTTCCCGGGATCGACGCAAAAGCCTGGCCGACCCGGAAGGGGTGTCGACNCCCCGGACCCTTGGCAGTCGCTGCCGCGACCCTCGGGAGTCTCTAGGGGTCCCCTCGGGAGAGGTCTCGGGGGCCGCCATCAGCCTCCCGGACCCGCGGATAGTGTTTCAAAGGGGAAACCTCCCTGCCAGACACAAATTTGTTGACGGATGTAAAGACTGGGTTTATCCAATAACAACGTTATCTAGAACTCGTTATTTCTGATCTTGTCCGGACTGGCTCAGAGTAAGGATTCGGCTAACCCACATTCATCCGCTCATGCGAAGGGGTACTTGCAATGATTGCTAACGAGGTGTCGGCGGTGGCCGGCGCGGACGGAGCCGGGGCCATCCCTGTGTCTTCCAAAAAGGCTTTGACCAAGAAAGAAGTGATCTCCTATGGCTTCGGCGACTTTGGAAATGGCTTCATGTTTGACCTCGGGCAGTACTATCTGCTCCAGTTCTGGACCGGCGAAGGGATCGCCGCGGCCATCGTCACCGCCATCATGGCGGGAACGAAGATCTTCGACGCGTTCATGGATCCCATCGCCGCTGGTTGGATCGATTCCCGGAAGGCGGGGAAGAATGGGAAGTTTCGCCCCATCATCATGAACGGTGCGGTGGCCTTGGCCATCGTGACCGTGATCACGTTCACCATGCCCCAGTTTCCCCTCGAAGGGAAGATTGCCTGGGCCCTCATCGGCTACATGCTCTGGGGCGTGGCCTACGCCTTCACCAACAACCCCTACCAGTCCCTGGCCTCGGTGATGACCCGGAACGTGGAAGAGCGGGCCCAACTGGCCACCAGTCGCCAGGCAGGGTCCCTGGGGGCCCAATGGGTCACGGGGTTTGCCTTTATTCCCTTACTCCTCTGGCTCGGGGGGGGCAACACGGCTTCTCCCTTTGCCTGGGTCATTGCGTCCTTGATCATGGCGGCCGTGGGGGTGGGTGCCTTCTACGTTTGTTTCCGAGGCACCCGAGAACGGGTTAAGGTCAACCGCGAAGTCGGGTACCAAAAAAACTCGCTCAAGGACTACGCCAAGGTCGTGTTCACGAACCGACCCCTGGGGGGCCTCATCCTCATGACCCTGTTCACGATTTCGGCGATGAACGTGTACAACTCGATGATGGTCTTCTATGCGAAGTACAACCTGGGGAACCTGCTGTTGGCGTCGGTGATCAACCTCATCATGATCGGTGCGTCGATCGTGACAATCCTGTTCATTCCCAAACTGGTCAAGAAGTTCGGCAAGAAAAACGTTGCGATCTCGGGGCTGTTGATCGGTGGGGNGGCCGCCGTGCTGAATGGTCTGCTCCCCACTAACTTCTGGTTGTTCGTGACCTTGGTCACCATCAGCTACGCTGGGTTGGCCGTTCCCAACGGGGTGACCTGGGCGTTCGTCTCTGACACCATGGACTTCGCCGAGTGGAACACCGGTGTCCGGAAAGAGGCCATTGTGTCCGCTGCGTTCAACTTCTCCCGGAAGATTGCCCAGACCCTGGCCGTGGTGGTCGGGGGGGGCGTCCTGGCGGTCACTGGGTACACCGCGGCCAATGCCAACCAGAGCCGAGAAGTCCTCGAAGGGATCAAAGCCGTCATGTGCTGGTACCCGGCCTTGGCCTTTGGGATGGCCGCCATCATGCTTCTCTTGGTCTATAACCTGACCGACAAGAAATATACTAGAATTGCTGAGGACCTGGAGAATGGCCGGTGGCGGGGNGGCCTCATCGCCGATCTGATCCAGGCCCCCAAGGCTGGGCCCGAGTCAGGCGGTACACCGGGTTACTAGTAAAATATCGTTATCTAGAATATGTTATTGCGAGGTGTGTCGATGGCTGTGACGTTAAAGGATATTGCCAGGGAGTGCGGGTTGGCCGTGAGTACGGTCAGCAACATTCTCAACAAGAACGAAAGTTCCTTTGCGTCCGCCGAGGTCCGGCTCCGGGTCCACGAGACAGCGGAACGCCTGGGCTACAAGAAAGATTACCTTTCTTCGAGCCTCCGGACCCGAAAGACCCAGAGCGTGGGTCTGATCCTCGACCAGATCAACCAAGTCAGCCGCCAGGATTTTGTGGTGTCGTTTGTGGAACAGTTTGGGCTCCTTGGGTTTGAAGTTTCCCTGTCCGAGCACCGGAGCGNCCCCCACCGGGCGGTGGCGGCCCTCCAGGGGTACGCCGAACGGTTCAAGGATGGGGTGCTTCTCTTTACGGATCTGTTGGGCCGACCCGAGTCTGACCAACAGAGGCTGCGGGATGTGATCCAGAGTCTGCCTTTGAAGGTCTTGGGGGTGGGGTCGCGCCTCAAGGGGCTGGTGCCGTCGTTGGACGTCGACCGGGGCTACGCCGCCGACCGAACCGTCGAATATTTCCTGAGCCAGGGCCACCGGAACATCTTGATGGTGTACGAGTACGACTGGGACATGCGACCGTCGTTCCGGTACTGGTCCCAGCCGGGCGTGACCTTCTGGTCGGGGGTCCACGGCCCGGAGGACTTCTTTGCCCGGGTGGCGGATGGGTCCTGGAAACCCTTCGATGCCATCTTCTTTCGAACCGACCGCATCGCCATTCCCGCCATGGCCTGGCTCCGGGACCAAGGGGTCTCGGTCCCCGACACCGTGGAAGTCATCAGCTTCGACAACTATCCTTTTACGGAGTTCACCGTCCCGGCCCTGAGTACCTGGGACATTGGATTCCACGCCTTGGGGCGTCGGGCCCAAGAATGCTTGGCCCAATGGATGGCCGGGGAAGCCCTGGCCACCGACTATTTTGAGAGTTTTCAGCCGGAGTTTGTGTCCCGGAAGAGTCATAGGGGGAAGGTATGAGCCCATTGGGGTTTTCGGATTTGCAAGGAAAGGTCGCCGTCATGACCGGGGGCACCGGGGTCATCGGCCGGGCTCTGGCCGAAGCCTTGGCCGCCGCCGGGGTGAAGTTGGCCATCGGCGGCCGGAACGCCGAACAGGCCGAGGCCAAGGCCGCTGAGGTTGTCCAGAAGGTGGGGGGCACGGTCATCGGCCTGGGCCTCAATGTGTTGGATAAGGCCAGCCTGCAGGCCGCCCGCCAGGAGGTTCACCGTCGTCTGGGACCGGTGAACCTGTTGATCAACGGGGCCGGGGGGAATCAGCCCAAGGCCACCGCCGGGGCCGAGACCATGGCGTCCGGGGCGGCCGAGGACCGGGGGTCCACCTTCTTTGGCCTCGATTTGGGGGCCCTCGACGAAGTGATGCGGTTGAACTACACCGGAACCCTGCTGCCGACCTACGTTTTTGGCGAAGACATGATCGGCAAGGGGGGCGTCGTCTTGAACCTGTCGTCCATGGCGTCGATCCGACCTCTGACCAAGGTCCTCGGGTACGGAGCCTCCAAGGCTGCGGTGAACAACTTGACCCAGTGGTTGGCCGTCCACCTGGCTCCCCAGAACATCCGGGTCAACGCCTTGGCCCCGGGGTTCTTCCTCACCGAACAGAACCGCTTCCTGATGATCGATGAAAAGACCGGTGAAAGGTCCCCCCGGGCCCGGAAGATTGTGGCCGGAACCCCCATGGGTCGGTTTGGCGAAGTCGAGGAGCTCCAGGGTGCCACCCTGTTCCTGTTGTCGGATTTGTCCCGGTTTGTCACTGGAGTGGTGCTGCCGGTGGACGGTGGGTTCAGCGCCTATAGCGGCGTCTAGGGCTTTCGTAAAGGAATCGTAAGAAAGGAGTTTCTATGTTGGTATTACCCCGTTTTTCCGTGGGCGTCGGTGACCGATTCGCCCGACAAGGGAAGGCTCAGCTCGAAGCCTTCGTGAAGCTCAAGACCCAGGGTGTGAACGTCTCTCCGGTTTGGAACAAGTCCTTCCGGGAGCATTCGATCATCCATAGCGAACCCGTGAGCACCCGGGTTGAAGCCGATGCCGCGGTGAAAGCCTTGGGTTGGAAGGACCCCTTCTTCGTGGACGCCGACCACATCGGCCAGAAGACCGTCGATGGGTTCATCGCCGCCGCCGACTTCTACACCCTCGACGTGGCCGACTTCATCGGGAAGCCGTCGACGGAGTCCGAGATCCAGGCCTTCGTGGCCAAGCACACCCCCGCTTCGGGGTCCCTGGTGATCCCAGGAATCGCCCACGGGTTTTCGGTGACCAAGGCCCAGGTCGAAGCCGTGGCCAAGAAGTACCTCTTTGCGGCCCAAGAAGCAGGAAGGATCTACCGTCGCATCGAAGCGGCCAAGGGCAAGGGCTCCTTCGTCACCGAGGTCTCCATGGATGAAACCGATCAGCCCCAGACCCCCCTAGACCTGTGGTTTATCCTGGCTGCCCTGGCCGACGAAGGTATTCCCCTCCAGACCATCGCCCCGAAGTTCTCGGGCCGGTTCAACAAGGGCGTTGACTTCGTGGGCGACGTGGCGGTTTTCGAAAAAGAGTTCAATGAAGACATCTTGGTGATCGCCCAGGCCGTGAAGCAGTTCGGTCTCCCGGCGAACCTGAAACTCAGTGTCCACTCGGGGAGCGACAAGTTCTCGATCTACGGCGCCATCCGTCAGGCGGTGGACCGGCACCACGCAGGCCTGCACCTGAAGACCGCCGGGACCACGTGGCTGGAAGAAATCACTGGGTTGGCCGAGGCCGGGGGCGAAGGACTCGCCATCGCCAAGGAAGTGTATACCAAGGCCTTGGGTCGGTACGACGAGCTGGCTGCCCCTTACGCCACGGTCATCGACATTGACCCCAAGAAGCTGCCCTCGGCCGCCGAAATTGCCCCCTGGACCAGCCAGCAATTTGTGGATGCCCTGGCCCATGACCAGAAGAATCCCCACTTCAACCCGTCGTTCCGCCAGCTTCTCCACGTGGGCTACAAGGTCGCCGCCGAACTGGGGGCCCGGTACCTCGACGCGTTAGAAGTGCATCAGGCTGTGGTGGGTCGTCGCGTGACGAACAACCTCTACACCAAGCACCTAGTGCCCTTGTTCCTGGGTCGCCCATGAGTGAGCACCGGTATCTGTCCGACGACGAGGTCGCCGCGACGATCCGCGACGGCCTGGGCCGGTGCCCCTACGATGGGAAGCGGGTCCTGGTCCTCGTCCCAGACCTGACCAGGACCATGCCCCTGGGCCGGTTCTTTCGACTCATCGTCGAAGCGCTCCGGCCCCGGGTGAAGAAGGTGGATTTCCTCATCGCCCTCGGGACCCACGCTCCCCTCGATGAGGCCCAGATCGACCAACTGTTCGATTGTGCCCCCGGGGAACGGGCCCGGGATTTCCCCGACGTGGCCTTCCTGAACCACGATTGGAAGAACCCCCAGGCCCTGACCCAGGTCGGGACCATCCCGGCCGCCGAGATCAAGGCCTTGAGCCAGGGGATGCTCGACCTTGAGGTCCCGGTGCGGCTCAACAAGCTCATCCTTGAGTACGACGAACTGTTCGTGTGCGGTCCCGTGTTTCCCCACGAAGTCGTGGGGATCTCCGGGGGCAATAAGTACTTTTTCCCAGGGATCGCGGGCCAGGACATCATCGATGTGACCCACTGGATCGGAGCCCTCCTCACCTCGTACGCCATCATCGGCACCAAAGACACCCCGGTTCGCCGGGTCATCGACCGGGCGGCCGCCCTCATCCCCCGGCCCCGGAGGGCCCTGTGCACCGTGGTGCAGCACGACGGTGTCGAGGGCATCTTCATCGGTCCTATCGAAGAAGCGTGGACCCAGGCTGCGGACCTGGCCGCCGAAACCCACATCACCTGGGTGCCCCGGCCCTACCAGCGGGTGCTCTCGATCCTCCCGGCCATGTACGATGAAATCTGGGTGGGGGCTAAGGGCATGTACAAGCTCGAGCCCGTGATCGCCGACGGCGGTGAGGTCATCATCTACGCCCCCCACATCCACCACATCAGCGTGGTCCACGGTGCGGTCATCCGGCAGATCGGTTACCACTGCCGGGACTACTTTGTGAAGCAGTGGGACAAGTTTAAGCACCTTCCCTGGGGCACCTTGGCCCACTCGACCCACCTGCGGGGGGCGGGGACCTACGACCCCGTCACCGGGGTGGAAACCCTCAGGATTTCGGTGACCTTGGCCACGGGGATCTCTGAAGAGGACTGCTTGGTCCACAACCTGGGGTGGCGGGACTGGAGGTCCATTGAAATTCCCGCTTGGGAAGCCGATGGCCGGCAGAATCCCAATCATTTGGTGGTCCACCGGGCCGGGGAGCAACTGTACCGGCTCCGGGACGGGGCCCCGTGATCCTCGTCGTGATGGGGGTTTCCGGGTGCGGAAAGTCCACGGTCGCCGAGGCCCTGGCCGCCAGGATCGGTGGGGAGTTCCTCGACGCCGATCCCTTCCACCCGGCGGCCAATGTGGAAAAGATGTCCCGGGGGATTCCGTTGACCGACGAGGACCGGGCCGGTTGGCTGGCCATCCTGGCCGGGCTGCTCCGGGAGCGGTTGGGGTCCCCTCGTCCGGTGGTCCTGGCGTGTTCGGCCCTCAGAGAGGCCTACCGGGCCGTCCTTCGGGTGGACCGCCAGGTCCACTTCGTCTACCTGAAGGGATCGTTCGAACTGATCTCTGAGCGCATCAAGGCCAGAACCGGCCACTTTATGAAGGCGGGGCTCCTCGAGAGCCAGTTTGCGACCCTGGAAGAACCCTGGGATGCACTGACCGTGGACGTCGCCCTTCCCGTGGATCAGATCGTCGATCGCATCGTCGAAGCCCTCGCCTTGTCTCCGAATTCAACCTTGAGGAGTGTACCATGAACCGATTTCTTGTCTGGGGTGCGGATTTTCACCAAGAGGCGGTGAGCCCGGCCCAAGGGAAGTTTTACCTGTGGGTGGCGGCGTTCACCTTCGGTAACCTGCTGTTTCCCTACCTCGTCCACCAGATCCCCCAGGGCGGCATGATGTTTCTGCCCATCTATTTCTTTACCTTGATTGCGGCCTACCGCTGGGGCCTCTGGGCCGGACTGGCCACCGCCATCCTGTCGCCCTTGGTGAACACCTGGCTTACGGGGATGCCCCCCCTCCCCATGGTCGACTTGATCCTGGTGAAGTCCGTCGTCCTGGCCGTGGTGGCCTCGGTGGTGGCGTCCCGGTCCCGGCAGATCTCCTTGGGCGGGTTGCTCCTCGTCATCGTGGGCTACCAGGTTCTGGGAGGCCTCTACGAGGCCTTTCGGATGGGAACCCTCCAGGCCGCCACCGCCGACTGGGTCCTCGGTTGGCCGGGGCTGGTCATCCAACTGGTCCTCGGGGGGCTGATCTTGGGACTCTGGAGGGGCCGTGGACGTCAAACCGCTGGCTGACGTCCAGAAGCGGATCAAGGAGCTTAGGTTTCACGAGACCTTTGATCTGATCGTGGCGGTGGCCCGGGGCGGCATCATCCCCGCGGTGCTGCTCCAGGCCGTCCATGGCTGGGACCTCGAGTGGATTTGGCTCAACTTTCGGGCCGATGACCAGACTCCGGTGCGACCCCGGCCTGAGTTGGTGAAGCCGCTGACCTTTGATCCGGTGGGCCGGTCCATCCTGGTGGTCGACGATCGGTCCCGGACCGGGGGCACGTTGAACCGGGCCCGGGAGCTTTTGGTCGGAGCCCGGGTCCTGAAGACCCTGGTGGTCAACGGCCAGGCCGACTACGTGTTGTTCGACGAAGATTGCTTTTATTTTCCCTGGCGGATGGACATCCCTCAGGAAGGAGAATGATCATGAAACCATTTTTGGGAGAAGACTTCCTGTTGCCCTCGGAACCAGCCCGCCGGCTCTTCCACGACTACGCCAAGGCCATGCCCATCCTGGACTACCACAACCACCTGCCCCCGGAGCAGGTGGCCGACGACGCCCGGTTCGGCAACCTTGCCCAGGTCTGGCTGGGGGGCGACCACTACAAATGGCGCTTGATGCGGGCCAACGGAGTGCCCGAAGCCGACATCACAGGCCACCCGGCCGATGAGCGCACGTTCCAGGCCTGGGCCCGGACCATTCCCAAGGCCGTCGGAAATCCGGTGTACCACTGGACTCACTTGGAACTGCAACGGTACTTCGGGATCCACGATGTGCTCAACGAGGCGTCGGCCCCGAAGATTTGGAAGGCGTGCAACGAGCAACTGGCCACCCCAGGGTTCAGCGTCCTGAACCTCCTCAAAAAGATGAATGTCGTGGCCCTCTGTACCACCGACGATCCGGCCGACGATCTGGCTCACCACAAACGCCACCGGGGAGCGCCGGTCATGGTCCCCACGTTCCGGCCCGACAAGGCCCTCCTCTGCGACGCCCCCGGTTGGGCCGACTACTTGGTGAAACTCGGCAAGGCTGCCAACGTCGAAATCCGAAGCCTCCAGGCCCTGGTCCAGGCCTTGGACGTGCGCCACCAGGCGTTCCACGCCGTGGGGTCCCGGGTGTCCGACCACGCCCTGATCNCCCCCTGGTCCACCCCTGCCACCGGTGTGGACCTCGAAGCCGCCTTCCAAGGCCTCCTGGCCGGCAAGCCCGTGGCCGAGAGGGACAAGGAAGCCCTCAAGACCTCGTTGCTCCTCCACGTGGCCCGGATGAACCACGAGCGGGGCTGGACCATGCAACTCCACATCGCAGCCCAAAGAAACCTCAACGCCGCCATGCACGCCAAGCTGGGGCCGGACACGGGGTACGACGGGATCTCCGACGAGCCCATCGCCCGTCCGTTGGCCCAGTTCCTCGATCTGGCCGCCCGGGACGGGGGATTGCCCCGGACCGTCCTCTACGGCCTCAACCCGTCGTCCCACGATGCGGTTACGACGGTGATGGGGTGCTTCCAAGACGGAACCGTGGCCGGCAAGATCCAACTCGGGTCGGCCTGGTGGTTCAACGACCACATCGACGGGATGGACCTTCAGCTCCGGGCCCTGGCGAACAACGGCCTGCTTTCCCGGTTTGTGGGGATGCTCACCGACTCCCGGAGTTTCCTGTCGTTCCCCCGGCACGAGTACTTCCGGCGCATCCTCTGCCGGCTCGTGGGAGGGNGGGTGGAAGAAGGCCTGGCCCCTGCCGATTACCCCTTGCTCGGGGGCATGGTTCAGGACATCTGTTACCACAACGTCCAGGCCTTCTTGGGGATCCCGGGAGTGTAAACCCGTCGGCGGGGGAGCTCTTTTGCAGTATATTAAAACCATGTGGCTTGATTTTCCGAAACCAGCCCCGGAGCCTCGTCCCCACCCGGCCATTTACGAAGCCCTGGGGAACGAGGGCGTGGTGGAACTCATTCGCATGTTTTACCGGGAGATTGGTCGGTCCCCGGTGGCCCCCTTGTTCCCGACCGGGGAGGCCCTCATGGCCTCGGCGGACAACAGCGCCCTCTTCTGGATCACCATCCTTGGGGGNCCTCCCCTGTATGAAGACAAGCACGGGAAGCCCCTCATCCGTCAGAGGCATTTCCGGTTTCCCATTACCCCCGAAGCCCGGGGCCATTGGTTGGCCTGCTGGGACCCTGTGCTGGCCGTGGCACCCCAGGTTCTCGGCTTTCCCGAAGAACACATCCCTGGGTTCCGGGCCTGGATCAACACCTTCTCGGCCTGGATCGTGAACCCCCAGTCCCTGGCAGACGCCGAGGCCGAGGCCGCCCCGTGAAACGGGGCCTGCTGAGTTTGGTCCTCCTGACCCTCACCCTGGTTGCCGTCCAGGGGCAGGCCCCCTCGTCCAGTCTGGTCGTCCACCCCACCGACGTCCGGGTCGTCCCCCGGGGGGACGGCATCCACCTGATCATTCGCCAAAACCCCGGGGTGGCTTCGGTGATGCTCACCGAAACCTTTGAGTTGCCCGACCACACGTTGCCCACCTACACCTGGAAGGGGTTGGAACCCAATCCGGTCAACGGCAGCGAAAGGCGCCTCCTCAACGGTCGCTTCCTACCCCAGCCCAACCTGTTTCTGCTGTCGTCCACCGTGGTCCACGACCCCTTGGTCGGCCCCTCGTTCGACATCCTCCTCCCCCCCGTCCTCGAGTACGGAAACCAGACGGCCCCCAACTCTCGGTACGGGCGGTTGAACTGGTGGGAAGAGGTCTCCAAGCCCGGAGGGAAGGTCTGGTTTTCGATCCGAACCTTTGCCAAGCCCTACGCCGACTACACCGGGGCGTACCGGGACAATGCCTTCGAGTTTTCCACCATCCTAGAGGTGCAGGCCTCTCCTGTGGACCACAACAAGTACGAGAAGGGCTTCGAGGATCTGTTCCATCGCCTCGGCCCCACGTACAAGGCCGCCGATGCGGCCGACGGGGNGCGGTTCCTCAAGACCCTGTTTCAGCCCGACACCGACCTCGTGCTGTGCGTGGACTGTACCACCAGCATGACCCAAGACCTGAAGGCCCTGCGTCAGGACCTGGTCCCCTCGTTGGAAGCGACCATGGGTGCCCTGGAAGGATTCCGCCTGGGACTGGTTCTCTACAAGGACTACGGGGAGTTGTACGTGGCCAAGGTGGGCTCGCCGCTGTCCCGGGATCCCGGACCATGGCGCACGGGGTTCGCCACCGCCGAAGCGTCGGGGGGCGGGGACATTCCCGAGGCGGTGATCGAGGCCCTGGACGTGGGGTCCAAGCTCTTCGACGGCAAGGGAGGCAGCCATCAGGTCCTCGCCGTGTTTGCCGACGCTCCCCAGCACGATTCTCCCCGGGGAAAGGTCATCGAGAGCGAGCTCCTGGGCCGGCTCAAGGCGGCAAACATCAACCTCCAGTTGGTGATGTTGCCGGTGACGTCGTACTAGGAGCGTTCCTGACCACCCGGAACCCGAGGTCGGCTTCCTTGCTGTCCGGACCGTCGTCGGCCCGATAGTAGGGCCGAAAGGCATCGGCGTAGTCCGAGTTCCACCCCCCCCCGCGGTTGACTTTGTCCGAGCCCGTGGCCGGCCCCCGGGGATCCGTCGCCGGCAACGACGACCGGTCGAAGGTGTACCAATCCCAGCACCACTGCCAAACATTCCCGGCCATGCCGTAGAGGCCCAGTTCGTTCGGAGGGAGTTCGGTCACCACGTGGGTTCGGTGCTGGGCGTTGAAGTAGCCCCAGGCCACCGCCTCGGCGGAGTCGGCCCCCGGGAAGGGCAAGCCCCGGGAGTGGGTGCCCCCCCGGGCCGCAAACTCCCACTCCGCCTCGGTGGGGAGCCGCCAGCCCGGGGCCAGGGGATCCCAGGTCACCGTCGTGCCGTCGATGGCGTAGGCGGGGGCCAGGCCCTCTTTCGCCGACAGGGCGTTGCAAAAGGCCACCGCCTCGTACCAACTCNCCCTCTCCACAGGGTTCAGGGGCCCCTGGAAGCGACTCGGGTTGGTTCCCATCACCGCTGTGTACTGGGCTTGGGTCACCACCGTCACCGACATGAGGAAAGAAGACACCGTGACCGGCCTGCCCGGGTTGGCGGGATCGAGGGTACGGGCCCCCTGGGCGAAGGAACCTCCGTCCACGAGAACGGCGGTGACCTGGGCCCTGGCGTCCATCCCGACCAGAAGCCCCAGAAGGACCAACGAAAGCAACGAGACCTTCATGGGTTCATTATCGGCAACCGGCCGGGGGTTTGTCTTCCCAAGACCCCGGAAATCGGCTAGTTTTTATCGGTGAAATCGTCTTCCCCTGTCCTTTCGAGTGCGATGGCCCTCGGGATCCTTGTGGCAAGCTGCCAGGCCCCTGCTCCCGAGACCCCCACAGTCCAGCAACAAGAAGTCTTTACCACCATCATCAGTCTCAGCCTGTACGGCCATCCCGCCCCCGAAGTGTTCACGAAAATCTTCGACCGCCTTCAGCAGATCGACCTTTGGATGAGCGACTATCGGTCCGACAGCGAATTGAGCCGGGTGTCCCAAGCCGCTGGAACCGGGGCTCTGAAGGTGCATCCCGAGACCCTGGCCGTCGTCACCGCCGCCCTCTCCGAGTCGTCCCTCTCCCACGGGATCTTCGACCCGACCATTGGGCCCGTGACCCACCTGTGGGATGTGGGCAGTCCCCACGACTCGTTGCCCACCCCCGGACAGATTGCGGCGGCCCGGGCCCTGGTGAACTGGAAAGATGTGGTGGTCGACCCGAAAGCCAGTACGGTGGGCCTGGCCCGGAAGGGGATGGTCCTCGACCTGGGGGGGGNGGCCAAGGGGTTTGCCATGGATGAAGCCCTCCGGATCGCCCGGGAGAACGGCGTCAAGGCCGGTATCTTCAACATGGGGAATAGTTCCCTGGGGCTCCTGGGTCATAAGCCCGACGGGAAACCTTGGATCATTGGCCTGCAGGATCCGTTTCAGCCTCTCAATCAGTACTTTGCCACCGTCCAAGGGTTCGACATGACGGTAGAAACCAGCGGACCCTATCAAAAGTTCTTCCTGCTGAACGGAAAGCGGTACCACCACATCATGGATCCCCGGACCGGGGCCCCCGCCGACTCCGGATTAGAGCAAGTAACGCTCATCCTTCCGTTGGACACCAAGTTGGCCGATGGTCTCTCCACGACGTGTTTCATTTTGGGGAGGGAAAAGGGCCTGGCCCTCATTGAGTCCCTCCCCGATGCGGCGGCGATTTTTGTGACCTCGGACCACAAGGTCTACCTGTCGTCCCGGGTCGGCTCTCGGTTTACCCTGAAAGACCCGTCGTATACGGTGTCAGGTCTTCCCGGTTCGTGAAAGGCGGCGCGTGATGAAGCGATGGTTTTTCCTTCTTGGGATGGTTCTCGGCTTGGGCTGTCTTTCGGCCCAGGCCATCTCCCCTCTGACGGTCGCCCCGGGGGACCTGGCCATTGAGATCCGACCCGATGGGTACCACCTTTGGATCCGGCAACTTCCCGGTGCCCAGTCGGTGTTGCTCACCGAGGCCTTTGAACCTCCCGAGCACAAGCTGGCGACCTTTGCCTACCGGGCCGTGGGGCCCAACCCGGCCAACGACGAGGAGAAGCGCATCCTCGACGGCAAGTTCCTTCCGGTTCCCCATCACTCCTTGATCAGTTCCACCGCCGTGGATTACCCAGGGCTGGGGAAGGCCTTCCTGGTGGTCATCCCTCCCACCGTCGAATACGGCCACGCCGACTATCCCAACTCCCGGTACGGCAAGATCGTGATTCCTCAGGTGTTGCAAACCGCCGGTCAGACGTTTTGGTTCTCGATCCGGATGTTTGCCAAACCCTACGGGGATTATTCGGGTCCTTACCATGAGTCAGCCTTTGAATTGAAGGCCTTGATCGCCCAAAAGGCTCCCCCCGCGCCCGCGCCCACCAAAAAGCCCGCCACCTATCGTTCCAAGGATGGGAACGACGGGCTCGAGCATCTCCGGCGGCTCTTGAGTCGGGGCGGCGACAGCCTCGATCTGGTGGTGGCCATCGCCACGAACAAGACCATGGCCCCGTACCTGGAATCCCTGAAGACCAGTCTGCCTGCCGTCCTCACCGACGAGCTCAAGAAGTTCAAGTCGTCTCGGATCGGACTGGTCTTCTACCGCGACTACACCGAGGACTACCTGACGAGGCCCGTGGCGTTCACGTCGGACTTGGATCAGGTGCGCCGTGACCTAACGGCCGCCGAAGCCGGGGGAGGGGGCGGCCTGACGATGGCCGTCACCGAAGCCATGGCCGCGGGGCTGAACAACTTTCTCTGGACTGCGGCCTCCCGGTTGCTGATCGTAGTGGGGGATAAACCACCCCATCCCACTCCCCGAGGCACGGTCACCGACGCCATGGTAAGCCAGTGGGCCGACGAAAAGAACGTGGAGATTCAGGTCATTCAGCTACCACTCATCACCGACCCATCCACCCTGCCTCCCCTGGAGAACCCATGAACCGCTTCACCTTGGCATTGACCCTCGTCCTTTGGGGGACGGTATCCCTGGCTTCCCTGGGGGCCCAAGCCCTCCAGAACCGAACCGACCCCGACCAGCTGGCCCGGGTCCGGAGTGACCTGCTGGCCGGTCGCCTTCCCTCGGCCGATACCTGGCCCCAGCCTGCGTCGGTGGCCCCCGATGCCCCGACCCCCGTGGATTTCACCGACGGGTTCGACGCCCTGCTGTCCCTGGGGGTGGCCGGGCAGATCAACGGCCAAGGGTTTTGGAATCAGTACCTCTTTGAGCCGGGGGTCGATAACTCCTTGGCCCGGGCGACCCTCCATGGCGAGGTGTTGGGCCAGTGGGGGTTTCTCATGCACGCTGACTTCTACAGTGATAGCACGTCGTTCCCGTACACCACCCTGATCTGGCCAAACTCCACCTCGGTCGTTCCCCTGGAGCACCATTGGCTCACCCAGTCCTGGTTGTGGTTCCAAGCCAAGCCCCTCGAGGTTCAGATTGGTCGAGGGCCGGTGCACGTCGGTCCGCTGGACAACTCTCTGATCCTTTCGGACGCCATTCCCTTCATGGACATGGTCCGGGGGAGCGTGAGCGGTGGGCATTGGCGGTGGGACTGGATGGTCGCAACCCCAGAANCCCGGCTCGGCGGTGGGAACACTCCGGTGACGTTCACCTTGATCTACAACCTGCACCGGGTCGAATACCGCGCGGACACCTGGCAGTTCGACGTTTCGGAATACAACCTCGTGGTGCCCCCCCTGGTGTTGGCCGACTTCTTCCCGGTGACGAGCACCCATCAGACCGACATGGCACCCAACCACAATGCGTTGGTGCTGGGGGGCCAGTGGGTCCCCGCCCCAGGGTTCCGCCTCATGGGCCAGTATGGGCTCAACGCCCTCGACTCCCGGATCTTTGGGATCCCGAACAATCCCGTTCCGACGATTTGGGCCTTCATCCTCGGGGGCGAATGGCAGGGGGAAACCGCCGATGGACCCCTGCGCCTGTATACCGAAGTAGGGATGACCCACTACCTGTGGGGCAACTACGGTGACCCCCAGATGCAGGCAATCTACTACCAAGTGTTGGATGGCTACACGGCTTCCATGCCCCTGTCGTCCCCCTACGGCCCTGGAACGGCCTGGGTCAACGTCTCGTCCCGGTGGTCCCATGGCCCTTTGAGTTGGGAAGCGAAGCTCGAGGTCTTCGATACTAAGGACGGAGTGAGCTTCGCCACGCCCTACGTGTACAACTGGGGCCTCGAGGGCCTGGGGTCCNCCGCCGCCGAGCGGCTGTCCCTCAAGCTTCGGTGGGTTCTCGCGGACGACTGGGCCCTGGTTTTCAACCCGGCCCAGATGTACAACAGCGGTCAGTTCAGCGGCCAGGCCAAGGTCAGCCTCGACTGGGGCCACGCCTAAACGCTACGGGCCCTCGGTCCCCCAGGACCGGATTCCGGACATGCGGTCGGTTCCTCGGCCGAGGGCCCGGATGAGGGCCGGCCGGGAGGCCACCAAGACGGCCCTCCGGCGAGCCCGGGTCAGGCCGGTGTAGACCAACTCCCGGACGATACCGGGGGAGTCTTGGGGGGGCAACACCAACACAACCTCGTCGTATTCGCTCCCCTGGCTCTTGTGCACTGTCACGGCCCAGGCGGGCTCTCCGTCCTCGGCCACCAGGGCGAACAGGTGGGGTGGGTGTCCCGCCGCTTCGAACCACAGTCGGCCCTCCCTTCGGATCACCAACCCCCGGTCTCCGTTCGAAAGATCCAGGTGGGGGAGGTTCCGGCGGATCATCCACGGGAGGCCGTCGCCGAGGGTCCCCGGGGCCCGGCCCAGGCTGCGGTCGAGGAGGGCCCCCAAGGACTGGGTGCCCCCCGGACCTCCATGGACGGGAGACAACAGTCCCCGCCGATGAAGCCTCTCCACGGTCATGCCCGACGCCGAGCCCCAGAGTTTGATCGCCCGGGGACCAGGGTCCTCGTCGCTGGTGACCTCCCACCGAAAGTCGAACGCCCTCCCGTCGCCGAGGGTTTCGAGGTCTCGGGCCAGGGCTTCGGGATCGCCCGAAGGACTTTGGAGCCTGTCGAACACCCGTCCCAAGGTTTGACTTTGGTCGTCGAGCCGAAAGCGCTCCGTCAGGCGGACGGTGGCTCCCAGAAATTCAGGGCGACCCAAGAGGTCCCCAAAGACGGACCCGGCCTCGACGCTGGGGAGTTGCCCCGGGTCTCCCACCAAGACCAAGGAACTGTCATCGGACAAAGCCTCGACGAGGGCCACCCCGGTCCGCAGGTCGAGCATGGACGCTTCATCGACGATGACGAGGCCGAAGGGGAGGGGCCGGTGGGGCCCATGCCAGGGTTGGCCCAAACCCGGCCTGAGGCCCAGGAGTCGATGGAGGGTGAGGCACTCCGGGGTGACGGGGGCGTCGGCAAAGGTTTCCCGGGCCCGGCTCGCCGCCCGGCCCGTGGGAGCGGCCAGAACCGAAGGGCGCCCCGGGTTGGCCTGGGACCAGGCCGCGACCAGCCGCTTTAACGTGGTCGTCTTGCCCGTCCCGGGGCCTCCGACGACCAGGATCAGCCGATCCGTGGCGGCCCTCGCGACGGCGGCGTCCTGACCTGCCCCAGGGCCTTGGTGGGGCGTCAGTCTCTGGACCAAAGGCCTCAGGAGTCGGGCCTCCCCCTGGGCATCTTTCTGGGTTTGGATGCAGTCGCCCCGCCGGCTCAACCAGCCGTCGAACAGCGCCGGGGGCCACCGATCGGGGTGGGGGAGGGNGAACTCGGGCACGGTCGTCCCAGGGGCCCACCGCCGGGCCCACACCTCGGGGGCTCGGTCCCAGAGGAGGGCCGTGTGGCCTTCGTCTTGGGCGGCCACCAGAAGGGCGAGGGCCGAGGGCCAGTCCGGATCGATCCGGGACCACCCCCATCGGGAGGCCGCCCACCGAGCCAAGGCCTCCTGGTGGGGACTCCACGGGAGGGGCGAAGACCAGCGATCAGCCACGGGAAACCTCCGAAAGAAACGCGCCCAAGATCGGTACCGAGTTCAAGTGCTCCGGGGAAAGGAAGACACCCCGGGGCTTGTCGTCGGGGCCCCGGAGGAACACATACAGGACGCCTCCCGGGACCAGGGGTTCCTGTTGCACCTGACACAGGTGTTTCAGCGCCTCCCAGTACCACTGAGCCTGGAGGTCGTACCCTGCCTCGGCCATGAGGTCCTCCAGGGAGGTGTCGGGGCCCCATCGGTTCGTCTTCCAGTCCGCCAGGTACAGCCGCCCTTCCCACCGAAACAGAAGGTCGATGCGTCCCGTCAGGTACCCCGAGTGGATCACAAACTCCCGGCCCCCCCAGAGGAACCGCCCAGCCTGGGCGTGCAACGGAAGGTGGAACTCCAGTTCCCTCCGGGTGTCTCCGGGCCCCAGGCTTGTGAACGTCACGGGATTCACCCCGGGGCCCAGGGCCAAGGGTGCCGAAAGAACCCCATGGAACCACGGGGTCAGCGAGCGGGTGAGGTCCCTTCCTCCGAACTCCCCCCGGCGTCGGCGGCAATGTTCCTCGACGGTTCGGTCGTTCTCGGCTCGTTGATCCCCGGAAGCCCCGGGGGCCCATTGTTGAAAGTCGAGGACTTCCAGGATGTCGTGGACCAAATCTCCAAAGGAGGGCCCCGCGGGCAGGGCTTCTCCCAGGGTGGGTTCCGGGGCTGATCCCGACTCCTGATCCCGGGGGCCGGAGGGTCTGTCCCAGACCGTCCGGGCGTCTCCGTCGTCCCGGGTGGCCCGACGCCAGAGTCCCGAATGGCTTTCCACCCAGGGGTGGCGGTGTTCCAGCCCGGGAATCGGAGGCTCCAAGGTCAGGGTCAGCCGCCGGCGGCCGGCCTCGACCCACGGGCGGGGGGGGCCTTCCCGGACGGGGAACGAGGGGTTCGTCGAGTCGGGGTCCACCAACACCTGGTGGGTCCGGGCCCGGGTCCAGGCCACGTACGTGAGCCGCAAGTCCTCGGCGGCTCGGTTCCGGGCCTCCGCATCCTGGCTCTCTGCGGTCCCCAGGAAGTCCACACCGTCGGTGATGATCCAGGGCCCCCGGTGGGGGCGACTCTGGGATGGGAATCCGTGGAGGACCACCGGGGCCTCGAGGCCCTTGGCCGCGTGGATCGTCATCAGCCGGATCGACTTCGCTTCTCCGTCCCGCCGCAGGTCCACTTCGTCTTCGTCCAGCCCGCTCTGGATCCAGGTTTCGAGGGCCAGGGCGGCCCTCCCTTCGGGAAAGTCACCGCGATGCCAACGCTCCTGGACGAGTTCTAGAACGTGTTCAACGTTGGTGACCACCCGGGCCCCCCCGGGGAGGGCGAGCACCCGGTCCAGGCCCCCTCCGTCGACGACCCCAGGCTCCAGGGCCGCGGCGACCCGGCGGAACGCCTGCAGGTACGATCCCTTCTCCTGGTCCTTCCGGGCCCCGTCCAGGGCCCCGGCGAGGTCCTCGACGGCGGCCCCCGAGAACAGTCTGGTCCACCCCAGGGCCCGGGTCGCCGTCACCGAACGCGGAGATTCCAAGGCCTTGAGGAAGAGCAGGACTTCTTGGGCTTCCCTCGTTTTCAGCAAGCCTCCGGCCCCCCCGACCACCGCCGGCAGTCCCCGCCGGGTGAGCTGTCGATGCAACTGCCACGCCTCCCGCTTCTTGCGGACCAGGATCAAGATGTCCCCCGGGGTGAGGGGCACCGGGGGCTGGGTCCCATCGTCGAGGAACTTGGTGCCATCCAACAGGTCGAGGACGGTTTCCACGAGGTGCTGGTGCCACAGCCCTTCGTCGGTCCCCGACCAGACGACCACCGGGGGAACCGGGACCACGGCCCCGGCCTGGTGGTGAACCAGGGCCGCAATGGCCTTGTCCCCCTTCTCCGAGGCCGAGAAGTCCTCGGGTTCCTCCCNCCCCGCTCCCCGGTCGGGGTCGAACCGTTGGTTCACCGCCTGAATCATGGCGGCGGTGGACCGAAAGTTCTTCTGAAGCACCCGGACGTCGGCCCCTTGGCTCTGCAGCTGGCGGCGAACCGTCCTGTAGAGGGCCAAGTCGGCCCCCCGAAAGCGGTAAATCGACTGTTTGGGGTCGCCGACCAGCACCAGGTCGTGAGCCGCGTCCAAGAACAGGGAAGAAAAGATGGCCCACTGGCTGGGGTCGGTGTCTTGAAACTCGTCGATGAGCACAGCCTTCCACCGGCCGGCGGCGGCGGCGATCAGGGGCCCTCCGTCGGGGCCGGTGACCAACGACCGCACCCGGTCAATGAGGTCGTGGAACGTCAGCTCCCGGGCGGACCGTCGGGCCAAGACCGGAAGGCAGACCGACTCCAGAACCTGGTGGCGGGCGGTTCCCCGGAGGAAGGCTTGGAGCCCGACCCCGGGGGCCAGGGCGGATTCCACGGCCCGGGCCGCGGCCGCAAACGCGAGGGCCGCGGTTCGGACCGCTTCGAGGGTTCCTTCAAAGGGGGGACGGGCCGCTTTCTTCCAGACCGAGCCTCCCTCGTCCCAGCGTTCCAAGGTTTGCAATGCGTCTTCCCGGAACAGGGGGTCCCAGTCCCTGGGGTGGGTCACCAGGCTCAACTCCCGGACCAAACGGTAGGGAGTCCGATGGTTCCGGGCGTGGAGCACCCGTTCCCCCTCGGCGCCAAAGGCCTGGGCGGAGTCCACCGCTAGGGTTACCTGCCGAAGCCCCTCGACCGCGTCCCAGAACGGACCCGAGTGGCTCTGCCATTGGGTGATCAGGGCTCGAAAGCGAGCCTGATCTTCCGGATCGGGGTGGAGCAACGGGAGAGTAAACACCCCTCTCTCCAGGGCCGACTGGGCCATGGCCAACAGAGCTTCCTCGTCCTCGAGGTCGGCCCAGGCCAAAAGTTCCGGATCGAGCTGGGAAAGCCGGGTGCGGAGCTCCTCGCGCAGCAGTCGACGCCATTGGCTCCCCTGGTCCACCAGTTCGGGTTCAAAGGACNCCCCCGACTCCAGGGGGAATTGGGTCAAGAGTGCCCGACAAAACCCGTGGATGGTGGTGATCGTCAGGGCGTTGAGGTCCTCCAGGGCCTGGGCAAACCGTGGGTCTTGGGTGGTCTTCGCCTCATGACGAAGGCCTTCCCGGATCCTGGTCTTGAGTTCGGCGGTCGCCCGATCGGTGAAGGTCACCATGAGGATCCGGTCCACCGGCAGGTTGCTGCGGATCAATTCTAGAACGCGCTGGACCAACGTGAACGTCTTGCCCGTCCCGGCGGAGGCTTCGATCCAGGTAGTGCTCATTTCCAGGCCTCCAGCAGGGGCAAGAACAGGGGCTCCCACCAGGGCCGCAACTCGCGAGCCACCCAGCCCCAGTCGGGCTCCTCGGGGAAGGCGAGGGCAACGTAGGGGTCCCGACCCAGGAGCGACTCCGACCGGGAGGCCCCTTGGTTCGCCGCTTTCCAGGCCTGGTGCCAGGCGTCTTCCACCGCCTGTCCCCAGGGGGCCCCTTGGTCCAGGGTCCGGGCCAGGGCATCGAGGTAGTCGGGGTAGAACGGGAGGGGGCCCCGGGTCACCCGAACCCAATACTCCTCGGCCCGGTCCGCCAGACCCTCGGTGGCTTCCACCGACGGGGTCCATCGGTACACGCGACGCTCATGGCGGGGGCTAAGGGTGGTCAACACGGCGTCGGCCCCGGGGTGTAACAGCACCCGAAGGCCGGTTTCCACCAGGGAGCGGACCGGAAGGGTCTCCGAATACAGGAGTCGGGGGAACAAATGGGTTTGCTCCCGGACCAGGCGATCCCCTTCGGGAGCCCACGGTCGCCCGGCCCACCGGGTACGGCCCGGGGAACCGGAGGCCTCATGCCATCCCTGGGTCTTGAGTTCTTCGGCCCATTCAGCCNCCCCCCGGGCCCGCAGGCCCAGGTCTCGACGATCCCTGGCGGCAAACACCCCGGGGCGGACTAACCCCGTGGCTTCGGCTCGGGTAAGGAAGGCGTCCACATCCCACAACCCCTCCTCGCCCCGGAGGNGTCGGCGCAATTGGTCTTGCAACCAGGCCTCCCGGGGCAGAAAGCCTAAGGACCATGGCTCCTCGTCGTCGACTCCCCGGTGGTCTTCGTCCTGAAGGCGCAGCTGACGAATCCGTTTGAGGTGGAACCGGATCGGGACCAGGAAGCCCTCGACGACATCCGAGGTCCGGACTTCGGAAAACTGCGGCTCCACGTCCTTCCATTCCAGGAGAGCCGGGGCCGAAGCCTCCCCGGGGGCGGGGGTGTTCACCGCCTGGGTCCGGCGATGGGTCCGGGGGGACCAGGTTCGTTGGTGTTCCTCGTCCACGGAAAAGTCTTTGACGCTGGCCTGGACGATGGGCCAGGGCTGGCCGCTCCCCTCGAGGAAATCGAGGAGGTCGGCCAGGGCCGTGGACGGCGGCCGCTCGTTTCCGTCGACGGCGCTGCGCCCCTGGTACGAAAGGAAGAGGGCCGACTGGGCCGCCATGATCGTTTCCCAGAAGCAGTAGCGATCCAGCGCCAGGGCCGAGGAGGCCTCCTGGGAGGGCTCGTACCGGCGTAGATCGAATCCCGGGGACGTAGACTGGCGAGGGAAGCGCCCTTCGTCGAGGCCGAGGATGGCAATGATCCGGAACGGGATGGCCCGGAGCGGTCGGAGCGACGAACAGTGGATTCCCTCGGTGAGGAGTTGGCCCCGACGGCCCGGGAAGTGGGCAATCTGGTCCTGGACAAAGGCCCGAAATCCCGCCCAGGGGAGGTCCTCGTCGGGAGACCCCGCATCCTGGATCAAGGTCCGTAACCGTCCCGACAGGACCCCACCGGTTCCCTCCCCAGGGGCCAAGAAGGTTCCGATGATTTCATCGAGGAACCGAATCCACGCCTCGAAGCTCCTCGGTCGCCGGGTGTCGACCCAGGTCGAACGCAGGGTTTCGAGAAGCTTGTGAAACCGCCCCAGGGACCGGAAGGCCGAGGGCGAGGTGTCCAAGGGAGGAACCGGTCCATCGGATCGGAACCAACCCGAAAACAGTCGGTCGGCCCCGGACGACCACGTCTGAGGCTCTCCGGAGGCGTCAGCGTCCTCTCGCCAGGCCGACACCTCTTCGGTGTAGTCGAGCCAGAGGTCCCTCTCCTCCTCGTCCACCTCCCAAGCCTGGCGAAACGAGGGATTGTCGACCAGGGCGAACAGGTGGGGGCGGTCCACCGTTCCAGAAACCAGGGCCAGCACCGCATCCAGGGCCCGGAACCAACCATTTTCTCGGCCGAGGTCGAGGTCGATGACGTGGTGGCGAAGGTGTCGTCCTGGGTCATCGGACGAGAAGGCCCCGTCGAGAAAAGGAGAATAGACGTTGATATCCGGGGCTAGGACGGCGATATCGTTCACTTCGAGGGTGGGATCCGCCGCCAGGGCTGACAGCAGGTAGTCCCGGAGCACCTCCAGTTCCCGAAGGGGGTGGGGGGCTGACACGATCCTGAGGGTGTCGTCGGGAACCCCGCCGGAAAAATCCTTTCCTTCCTCGAGGGCCTGTTGCAAGGCCCCCAAGGCGGTGGGCTTGGCTGGTCGCGGGGCCCCTGACCCTTGGACCGGGGGTAACTGGGCCAGGAAGGCCCGCCCGAACGCACCCCACGAGGACCAAGGCCGCTGGTCCGGTGACGGCCCCGGAGCCGGGACTAAGAGCAAATGGGTCACATCGATCAGCCCGGCATCGCCCCAGGCCCGGAGGAATCCCAGGGCCCGACGGCTCAGAAACGCCGACCCAACCAAGGTCCAGGCCGTGACCGGGCCCCGGACCGGGGGTGGGCTCCGGGTGAGTTCCTCCATGAGAACGCCTGCCAGGGTCCCTCGGTCCCCGTGGAGCAGGTCTTGCCACAGGCGCGCTTGCCACCCAAAAGTGGCGGCATCGGCCCCGGTGCCCTCGGGGAGGACTCCGGTGCCCAGGGCCCGGGGCCAGATCTCGCTGTTCATGGCGTAGTTGTGGAACACCCCGGCAATGTGGTCGGCGAGTTCAAAGAGCCGGGCCTGATCCGGAGGGCCTCCCACTCCGAAGAGGGGGNGGAACACGGGGTCGGCCCCCGGTTTCAGGACTTCCGACAGGCGACGAAACAAAGCCAACTTCACGTCGTCCAAAAAAAGAAGCCGCTGACCCTGAGGGACAAACCCTTGGAGCAAGGTCCGCAAGGCTTCGTCCTGGAACAGGAAGTTCCCGGTGGCGTACCCCCCCAATTTCCGGGCCAGAAAGAGTTTCAGCCAGTGGGCCAAGCTTTGATTCTGAAGCACAATCCCGGGGCGGGGCCCGAAGAACTGGCCTCGGAATCGGTCGAGGTGTTCCTCGATCAACACCTCCAATTGGGAACCGACGAATAGCTGGTACGCCATGGTCGGTATCATAGCACAGGGCCTCATCTATCAATTTCCCTGGAAATCGGGTAGGATGTTCCCACGGAGTACCCATGGAAACCCACGACCTACTCAAGTTTGTGACCGAGACGCGCTTGAAGCTTTACGGAGATCGGATTGATCTTTCCGATGGGGAGATTCAGGCTTGCCTCGTGGAAGCCAAGAGGTTGTACAAAGAGTCCCGCTGATGAAACTGTACTCCTGGAACGTGAACGGAATCCGTTCGGTGCTCAAGAAGGACGCCCTCATTCCGTTCCTTGTTGCCGAGAACCCCGATGTGTTGTGCCTCCAAGAGACCAAGGCCCAGCCCGGGGATGTGGTGGTGAACGCTCCGGGGTACCATGAATTCTGGAATTCGGCCGAAAAGAAGGGCTACTCAGGGACGGCCATCTACTCGAAGGAACAGCCCCTGTCGGTGATCAAGGGTTTGCCCCAAGACCTCCAAGACAAATATCAGATGCACGGCGACGAATACGGGGATCCCAATTCCGAAGGGAGAGTCCTGGCCGCTGAATATGCGAAGTTTTTTCTGGTGACCGTCTACACTCCCAATGCCAAGGACGATCTGACCCGGATTCCGTTGCGGCATCGACAGTGGGACCCGGCGTTCCTGGAGTATTGCCAACAACTGGAGCAGAAAAAGCCCGTCGTGTTCTGTGGCGACCTGAACGTGGCCCATACCGAACTTGACCTCGCCAACCCCAAGCCCAATCGGGGCAAGAAAGGCTTCACCGACGAGGAGAGGGCTGGCTTCCAGGCCTTCGTCGACGCCGGGTTCGTAGACACCTTGCGGATCTTCAAGCAGGGCAACGGGCATTACACCTGGTGGAGCAACTTCGGGGGGGCCAGGGAGCGGAACGTGGGGTGGCGTATTGACTACTTCCTCGTCTCCTCGGCCCTTCGGGATCGGGTCCAGGCGGCCGACATCCACCCGAGTGTCCTGGGCTCAGACCACTGTCCGGTCAGCATCACCCTCGACGTCTAATCGCAAATACGCTCACGTTTGCCTTCCTTCCGCCGATAGTCGAAAGGAAGGAGTCGGAAAATGGACGAGAATATCCGCCAACTGCGAGATCTCCAGACCGTCATGGAGCTTCAGGTCCAGGGCATGCAAGAGTTTCAGGGTACCCAATTGGCGGCACGAGACTCCTTGCGGGCCAAAGACTGGGTTTCGTTGGAGAAAAGCCTTCGGACCTTGGACTTCCAAGCGGAAGGGCTTCGTTGCCTGGAAGAACGCCGCCATCATCTGTGGAGCGCCCTTCAACTCCGCTACTTGGGTCGTTCCGGACGGTTCTTAGAAACCTGCCGCCTGTTTCCTGAAGAGTTTCGCGATTCCTTCACTCAGCTTCACCGGAGCCTCAAGGTGGAAACCCTGGCGGTCCGGAGCCTAGGCCAGGGGTTGGCTGCCTACGTCGAGACCGCAGGTGCCTTGATCCAGGCCGTCATCCAAGACCTCAACCCGGCTAGCAAAGGCCGCATCTATTCCCGCAATGGTTACCTGAGGGGAGGGGAAACGCAACCCCTGGTCCTCAACGCCCATTACTAAAAGGGGTTCCCCATGGGATCAGCATTTTCTGGCATTGAATTGGGCAAGCGGGCGGTGGCCGCCCAGTCCGAAGCCCTCCAGACCGTAGGCCACAACCTGTCGAATGCCAACACCGAAGGCTATTCCCGGCAGCGGGTGGAACTCAAAGAAATGTATCCTCTGTACGACCCTGCGTTGAACCGTGAAGAAACCCCGGGGCAAATTGGTCAGGGCGTCATGGTCCAGTCCATCACCCGGGTTCGGGACGATCTTTTGGAAGGTCGGATCGATGCGATGGCCTCCGGTGAGGCGTACTGGAAAGCCCGGGATGAGTACATTCTCCAGTTGGAAAAAGCCCAAAATGAACCGGCGGAACTGTCCGTCCGGACCCGGATGGACAAGTTTTGGGAGTCGTGGCAAGATCTCAGTCTGCACCCCGAAGAAATGGCCAGTCGCAAAGCCGTCCTCGAAAGGGGCGAGGCCCTCATGGACGCCATTCACTTCAAGAACAAGAGCCTGACCGATGTGGCCGTGGCCCTCAACGACGCGGTCGGGGTGACCGTGGGTGAAGCCAACCAATACATCCGAAACATCGCTAGCCTCAACGTCCAAATCCAAAAAGTGAAGGCCATGGGGGATAATCCCAACGACCTCATGGACCAGCGCGACCTGTTGGCGAACAAACTGGCCGCCTTGGTCCCCGTGACCATCGAGAACAAGCGGGACCCCAAGGAATACCAGATCCACATGGGCGGGATTCACCTCGTCCAAGGAAAAGTCGCCAGCCCCCTGGAGACCGTGGGGGATCCGAACAACGAGGGGTACATCAAGGTCATCCGGCCGGACACCAAGGAAGACGTGCGGATCTCCGGTGGTAAACTCGGGAGTCTTCTAGAACTCCGGGACAAGGATACCCGCCAAGAGATTCAAAATCTCGATCTGATGACGGTCCACTTCGCCGACCTGGTCAACGAAGTTCACGCCCAGGGATTCGGAGTCAACGGCGAGACCGGGAAAAAGTTCTTCAACGAATATCCCTTCGTGCTGAATGCCGACGGAAGTTACGACAGGGCCGGGAAGGGCGTCCTAGATTCCACCTATGTGTTCCGGGTCTCGGGGAAAAACGCCCTCGATCCCCAGCAACAAATCGGACTCACGGGTACCCTCACCCTTCCCGGAAAAACCGGTTCCGTGACCATCGACTACAAGCCCGCCGACACCGTCCATGACCTCGTCAACCGGATCAACAACGCCGGAGCCGAAGTCTCGGCTCGGATCGACCTGAACGGCAAGCTCCAGATCAAGGCCGTCCCCTCGGACGACCCCGCCAACCCCTCGTTCGTCATCCGCCACATCGAGGATTCGGGTCAGTTCCTCGTGGGGTACGCCGGATTGCTCAGCCAGTCCGGCCCCGCCGGGGCCTACGATTGGAGGAATCCTCAGGCGGTCTCGACCCTGGCGGGGGGAGGGACAACCTTCCAAGTGGCGCCTTTGACCCACCCGTCGGCGTGGATTGGGGTCAACGAGGAACTCAAGGCCGATCCTGGCAAGCTGGCCGCCGGGTTAGGCAAGAACGGAGCCCCGGCCGAGGCCGGAGACGGGAGCGGCGCCCTCGCGATTGCGGGTCTTCGGGGTTCCCAGGTGATGGTCGGTGGCGCCAAGACCTTCGACGACTACTTCGCTACCAGCGTGGCCGAGGTCGGACTCAAGGGGGAAACGGCCCAGGTAACCTTCGAAACCCAGCAAAAGGTCATGAAAGACCTGACGGACCTCCGGGACAGCGTTTCCGGAGTCAACATCGATGAGGAGATGTCAAACATGTTGAAGTTCCAGCACGGCTACCAGGCTGCGGCCCGGTTCATCTCGAATTGGAACGACATGCTCGACACCATCATTAACAGGATGGGAGTCTAACCATGGTGCAACGACTCAGTAGCAATGCGACCTCCAACGACCTCAATTTCCAACTGCGACTCCAGGACGTGGCCGAGAACCAGGCCCAGAATCAAATGGGGAGCCAGCACCGCATTCAAAACTTGCGGGATGACCCGATCGCCGCGGCCCACGCGTCCCGGTACCAGTCTTGGGCCGAACGGTTGTCCCGGTACGACCAGAACTCCCTGGAGGTCCAAGCGAATCTCCGGATCCAGGAGACCCNCCTCTCCCAGGCCCAAGACATCCTCCAGCGGGTCAATGAGCTGACGATCCAGGGGGCCAACGGGACCTATTCCAAAGAGGACCTTCAGAAGATGGCCGGGGAAGTCAACGAATATCTCGACGAACTCGTTTCCATCGGCAATGCCAAAGGCCCCGACGGCCAGAGCCTGTTTTCGGGGACCCGGGTCGACTCCAACGCCTTCCGCACTCTCCGGGGCCACGTGGAGGGGGGGAACGGGCAAGTCATCACGGGGGTCGAGTACATCGGTTCCATCGGCGAAAACAAAGCCGAGATCACCGAAGGAACGGCCATGCCCACGGGGTTCCCGGGGAACAAAGTCTTCTGGGCCGACCAGCAAAAGGTGTACTCCGCCGTGGATTCCCAGAACTATNCCGTCCCCGCCGACACCTCCTTCGTCATCGACGGCAAGAACGTCGATGTGAAGGCGGGGGACACGGTTCACGCCGTGGTGGCCAAGATCAACTCGGCGTCCCTGGCCGTCCGGGCCTCCCTGGACCCCGTGACCAATGGCCTTGTGTTGGAGACCACGGAACCCCACCAACTATTCCTCGAAGACAAGCCCGGGAGCACCGTCCTCCGGGATCTCGGGCTCGTGAGTCCTCGGCCCGGCCTGCGCCCTCCCCACAACCTGAACCAGGATGCCCGGGTGTTTGGTGGCTCCATGTTCGACGCGGTGATTCGCCTGAGGGACAATCTGTTTGCGGGGAACAAAGAGTTCATTGGGAGCCAGGGCCTGGCGGGGGTCCAAGCCTCCCTCAACAACATCCAGACGACCATCGCCGAGTTGGGAAGTCGGGACTCCCGGCTCACGGTGGTGGCCCAACGCCTCGAAAACGAAGAACCGAAGGNGGTGGAAAAGCTCTCGAACGCCGTGGATCTGGACCTGACCCAGGGAATTACCCAGTTGAAAATGCTGGATTCCACCCACCAAGCCGCCCTGCGAACCGCAGCGAAACTTCTTCCCCCGACTCTGATGGACTATTTGAGGTGATGGAATGATTTTGGAGACAAGGGCCTATGGTCCCGTAGAAATTGACGAAAAGCAAATTATCGAGTTTCCCCAGGGCTTGCTGGGTTTCGAGGAATACCGACAGTTTGCCCTCATTGACGCCCATAAGAAACCCTTCTACTGGTTGCAATCCACCGAGGATTCGGGCATCGCCTTCATCCTCATCAAACCCTCGATCTTCCGGGATGCCTATGATCCAGGGATCTCTGCGGAAGACTACGAAGACATCGGGGTCTCTGGGCCTGACGAGTGCCTCGTCTTTGCCATTGTGACGGTTCCCGAATCGGGCCCGATGACGGCAAACCTTCAGGGTCCCCTGTACATTGGCAAGTCCACCAGGAAAGGAAAGCAGTGCATCAGTTCCCGGGATGAATACCGGACCAAGCACGACATTCTCGAAGAAATGGCCACACGGAGAGAATGAGATGCTAATTCTTTCCCGCAAAAAAGACCAAAAAGTGATGATCGGCGACAGCATTGAGTTGTGGATTGTGGATATCCGGGGGGACACGGTCAAGCTGGGGATCAAGGCGCCCCGGGAAGTGAAAGTGTTCCGCCAGGAAGTCGCCGAGGAAATCGAAGCCGCGAACCAGGCCGCTCTTAAGAGCTCCTTGGACCTTCCCTTCCCCGACGTTGACTAAACGATTCCGAACGTCCCTTGGATGAACTCGACCCCCCGTCGCACCAGGGGTTCGGTCCCTTGGGGGGACAAGGCATCGCCTGCAAGCACGTGGTGATGGTCCCCCGGGGCGGCCGCCCATTCCCGGAGGGTGACCCGGGACTGGGGACTCCTGGAGAAGAGTTTCCGGGTCACCGTGGCGTCGACGACGGGATCGAGGGGGTCGAAAACCACCAAGGCCGGGACGGACCACTGTCGGAAATCGTAGCGGCGCACCCGAGCCACCAGGTCCATCATCGGAATCAGGGAATGGCTGTGGTGCTCGCAGTCCCAATACTCTTCGTTCAGTTTGTTCAGGGGGACCTCAGACACCGTGGAGCCCATCAACGCTTGGAGAATCCCCTCCCGGCCCGGCAAAAGCAAGAGCTCCGATCCCCGGTTCTTCACGGTCAAGTTGGGGGAAACCAGGATGACGGCATCCGGGCGGTCCGTGTTCGGTCCCAGGGTCAGCCAGGTGGCCAGGGTCCCACCCGTGCTGGTGGCCATGACCACCACTCGATCTCCCAGGAGCCGGCCCAGGGCCAAGGCTTCGAGGGTATCGTTCTCCCAGTCCTCCACGCGGCAGGTGCGGTGACCGTCGGGACCCACCCCGTGGCCGGTGAGTCGAGCGTAGAACAGGTTGGCCCCCACGTGCTGGGCAATCCTGTCGGGAGCGGGAAAGAGTTCTCCCCGGGACGCAGTGTAGCCATGGAGATACACCAAGGCTAGGGGCGTCTTTTGACGTTTCTGGGGGTTTGCCCACACGACCCCGGCGGCCAACCCTGGCCTAAGTCCTTTTACGGCAGACTCTCGGGCGGCGAGCCAGGTGTCGAGGTTGTCGAGGGTGGGGAGGGGGGAGGGGATGATTGCCATGTGCCCATGCTAGATCAAAGGAAGGCAAAAAAAAAGCCGCCCATAGGGCGGCACCTTACAGGCTGATCGGCTTGTTGTAACCCTTCGCCTGCAACTTGACCAACTGCTTGTTGGCCTTCTTTGCACGGAGAAGCGCCCGCTTCGCAGCCTTCATCCGGCGGCGGGTCTTCGTCAATTTCGTATCCGAACCCATATGATCCTCCAACAACGTCCGCACAGGTTAACGAAAGGAGCCTAACGTGTCAACCCGCGAACCGGCGGTTGTTGTCCCTCAGGCGCCGGGCCAGCATCTTCGACAAGAAAATGCCGTAGTTGGGGTAGCGCTTCACCGCCTCGGTGAACGCACTTCGGCTAATCTCCACCAGTTTCCCCTGGGTCGCGGCGACCACCGTCGCCGTTCGGCGGTTCCCCAAGAGAAAGGACATCTCTCCCATGAAGACGTCGCTGGGACTCAGGGTGGCGATGACTTTCCCCGCAACCAAGACGTTGTAGTCCCCCGAGACGATGTAACACAGGTGGTCGCCCACGGCATTTTCCCGAAACACGATGTCACCGGGCTCCAAACTTCGGGGGGCCGTTTGGATGAATCCCTCGGGGACGGTTCGCTCGGCCTTGCCATTGTGCTGAAAGTCGATGGTTACCTGATTTCCCTTCGCGTTGTACACGAGGGCGTCGGAACTATTCTGCGATAGGTAGATGCCGCGACCGTGGGACAGATCCACGCCCACGATCATATCCCGGCGGGACGGCAACTTGGTGGTATCAAAGCCCAGACCTTCGTCGATGATCGAGAAGCGGCTCGCTTTGGGACCGATTCCATAGGAGAGGGNGACCTTCCGTCCCTGCCAAGGACTCTGGGCCATCCGTTGCTCCACCCAATCCTGGATCGAGACCCCTTGGGCCTGGAGTTGGGTCTTCTCTTCGTACGTGATCCCGGCGTTCCCATGCTCCATGGCATTGGTCAACAGCTCTTCGAGGGCCAGGCGGACCGAGAACTTCTTGGACCGGTCCACAAGGCCCTCTTTGAACAGATAATTGGAGAACAGGGACGAGTAGTATTGGACGAGGAGCAGATCGGTTTCGAGAGAGATTTCTCCGGACAAAACGGTGATCTTCTTGATGATCCCTTCGTAATTCAGAAAGTCACGCTTTTCGTCCAGGATATCGATGACCCTCGAGAGGTTTCGGTCCAGTTCGTGTTCATTCAAAAAGTACGCGATGTTGAAACCCTGGAAGAGTTCGATGACCGCTTCCACGTCGGGAACGACTAAGATGATTCCCACGGAGTCCAACCAGGGGTCCGCTTCCAACCCCTCAAAGACCGGAAGGAGGGATTCGGGGNGATCCCCCACTTCCAACACCACGAGATCCGGGATTTCATACCGCAAGAAGTCTAGAAAGGCGACCTGGGGATCCACATGACTGATCATGGCTGTGTTCTTCAACCGGATGGGGATCTGCCGTTCCATCCGGGCCAAGATTTCCTGAGAGGCTGACGCGAGAGCAATTGTTTCCACGTCACCAGTCTAGTGGAACCGTCGAAAGCTGTCAGTTGCAAATATTGAAAAAACTGGTCCGATGGCCGAGGATTTTTTGGAGTTTTTGGTCCAACTTCAACCGGGCCACCAAAGTGGCCAGACTTTTCAGGCCACAGGCCAGGCGTTCCTCGGCCGACGTCATTTCCAGGATCTCTTGCTGCCGGGTCAGCGAGTACATGTTGATCTCCGCCAAGAAGAAAGAAAATCCATAGGGGGTAAAATTCTCGACCAAGGAAAGGTCACTGATCTTTCCGGTGAGCTTGGCGTAGTCTTTCAGAAGCTCCCTCACTTGCCGGAGGAGACCTTCGCAGGTGGGATTGAGGAGCTGATCATCCTCCCAAAACTCAACCTCTCCCTCCAGGTAGGGCTTCTCCTCGATGATTCGGTTGACCCGAAAGCGACGCTTGCCCAACGTCAGGATCTTGAGCCGTCCATCGTCAAATCGTTCGAGGATGTTCTCGATCCGGGCGCAGGTGCCATTTTGGAACAATTGTCCTTGGTGAGCCAACAACACCCCGAAGTCTCGATCGGCTTCAATGCAATCTCGAACCATGGCTTTGTACCGCGGCTCGAAAATATGCAGGGGCAGAGGCTGGGTGGGGAAAGAGGACGACATTGAGGGGAAAAAGCGGTATTGTTCCAGTCTCAGTCATATCACGATGAATATAATAAAAATACCGAAGCGTGACATTGATCAAGATCGTATTCTGAGTTAGATTGGGTCTAAATTGGAGGTGGTATGATTCAGCTCAACGAACCAGTCACGGATTTTCATGTGACAGCCTATCACAAAGGTGAATTCCATCCCGTGCGACTTTCGGACTATCGGGGTCGGTGGGTGGTTGTGTTTTTCTATCCCGCAGATTTTACGTTTGTGTGTCCTACCGAACTGGGGGACATGGCAGACCATTACGAAGATTTCGTGAAAGAAGGCGCTGAGATCCTTTCGGTCAGCACCGACACGCATTTTACCCATTTGGCGTGGCACGAGTCGTCTCCCACCATCAAGAAGATCCAGTACCCCATGTTGGCCGACCCTTCGGGCACCGTCAGCAAGGAGTTTGGTGTCTACATCGAGAAGGGAGAAGACGCCGGGTTGGCCTACCGGGGAACGTTCATCATCAACCCCGAGGGTGTCCTGAAAACCATTGAAATCAACGACAACGGAATCGGTCGAGCGGCCCGGGAAACCCTTCGGAAGCTCAAAGCTGCGAAATTTGTCCGGGAGCACGGGGAAGTGTGTCCGGCCAACTGGGAGCCCGGTCAGGCGACCCTGAAGCCTGGGATCGCTCTCGTGGGGAAGATCTGATGGTGATGCACCTGGTCCTCTTCCACTTCAAAGAAGAGGCCAAGGTTCACCTCGATGAGGCTGTGGAGCGGTTACAGTCCATGGTCGGCCGAGTTGAGGCCATCCGCGAGTTGCGGGCCGGGAAGGACTTTGTCCATTCCGGGCGTTCGTACGACCTCGCGGTCGCGGTGGTCCTGGAGGATCGGGAAGCCCTCGGGGTCTACAACGATCACCCTGCCCACCTTCCGGTGAAGCAGTATTTGGCACCGCTCTACGACCAAGCCGTGTCGGTCGACTTCGAGTATTGACCTGGGAATAGCTTAGGGAGAAGGAGACTCCGTCCGGACTTCCCGGACGGAGTTTTCTTGGACCACCAGCGAGCTCCACGCTTCCTGGGAGCGTGTAACCACTCGGCTGTCATGATTGGCCTTCCCCGTTCCTTTCGTCGTGGCTCCGGACCGATAGACCGATCCGTAATTCAGGTCCACCAGGGTGTCGACGTCGGAAAACTGGGACGCGTCCACCTCAGATTCCTGTCGGGCCACGACCTCCAACGCATCCACATGACCCTTCAGCACGGCCTTGGAATGCCAGGCTGCTTGGACCCGGAGCGCCGTTCCCTCGGCGAGGACCTGAACCTGGCTCCGGTCATCGATCCGGATCGACCCCGAAGGCCCCGGCCACGTGACCGTACCCGAGGACTCACCGGAGACTTTGAGTTCCCGGAGCGAGGGGAGGGAAATCCAAATGGTGACCGCTCCGGGTTCCCGGGGCCCCTCCAATCCGGTATCGATGGCCACGGTGGCAGCACCCCACCAATTGGAAACGGTCAATTGGTCAAAAAGAGCCTTCGTGGTCTCCACGGTGATCGTCGGTGTGGAGCCGGGAACGAGCGTGAACTCCACTTGCCCATGGACATCCAGGGATCTCACGTCGTCGAGGGTCCACGTCTTCTTCACCCGCTCCTGGGAGTTCTCAGCGAGGCCCAAGGCCCCTCCCAGGGCGGTACAAACGGTGAACATTCCCACGACGAAGAGAACTCTCATCCCTGCTCCTTGGCCGTGAGGCGCCGGACCGCCCAGGCCGCTGCATCGGCAACGCCGACATCGGGGTCATTGACTAACTTCGCCAGCACGGGTAACAACGTCGTTTGACCTGTGTTTCCGGCGACGAGGCACGCGTTCCTGACCAGGCCGTTCCGACCCGCTCGGTGGACGGGGCTCCCGCCAAACTGCTTGGTGAAGTCCTCGGGGTTCAATGTGAGGACATCCCCGAGCCGGAGTTCGGGGCCTGCCTTCCAGGCGAGGAACTCCGGTTCTTTCGTCGCAGGGGCCTTGAGGTTAAACGGACAGACGTCTTGGCACAGGTCACAGCCGAAAAGCCAACTGCCGACCTTAGGCTTCAAAGCATCGTCAATCGGACCGGAATGTTCAATGGTCAGGTAACTGATGCACAGACTCGCCTCAATTTGGCCCTGGGCATCGAGGGCACCCGTGGGGCAGACCTGCTGGCATCGATGGCATCCCGAAGGGCAGGTCCCTTGGTGCCGAGGCGTCGCCGGGATCGCGCGGGTGGTGAGGATTTCGCCCAAAAGGAACAAACTCCCCAACCGGTGGTTGATGGCCAAGCTGTTTCGGGCGGTAAACGAGGCNCCCGCCCGGGCTGCCCACCAGCGTTCATCCAGGGGGGAGGNGTCTGTGAAGCTGCGAAATTGGGCCTCGGGCCAGAGCGCCTGCAGTCGGTCCGCCACCGACTTCAGTTTTTTCAGAATGACTTTATGATAATCGCGTCCCCAGGCATACCGGGCCACGAGCCCCGAGTCCAAACCCGGCTGGGGTCGAGGCTGGTGGTAGCCCAGACCCCCCACGATGACAGCCCGGGTTCCATCGAGCAACTTACCCGGATCGTACTTCGCATGCTCATGCCTTTCCAGGTAGGCCATCGTTCCCTGGCGNCCCTCGGCGAGCCATCGGCGGTAGCGAGCCCGGGCTTCGACCAAGTCAGGTCCGTCGTCCACCGACGCGACCCCAAGAAACTCCAACCCTTCCTCGGCAAAGAGCGTCTGGAGCAGGCGGTGGTCCGGTGCGTCGAACTCCGGTGCGCTCAACCCAGAGCTCCTGGGCTATTTGCGCTCCCAGGGTTTCTGGCCCCGGGGCCCATCGAAGCGCGGCTTGCCGTAGGGTTTGGGGGCGTAGGGCTTCTTGAAGGGACTGCCCCCCGGGTGTCCATCCTCCGGACGGGCCAGTTTGATCAGAGGCTTCCCTTGCTGACCCTGGGTTCGAAACGCCTGGATCAGTTTCTCAGCATCCCGGAACGGCACGGTTACGAAGCTGAAATCTTCCATCACCGCGGCATCATCCACAAACCGACCAGGAATTCCCCCTTGGGATTCGAGAAGTTCCACAAGTTTCCGGGGCGACAGTCCATCCTGCCTCCCCATGGCGATGAAGAGCCTCGCCTTCCCCTGGGGACCCGGGCCGTTATCGTCGAAGGGTCGGGGTGACCTCGGACCGTCAAAGGACCGGGGGCCGTCGAACCGGGACGGCGAGCGGTCAAAGCTCCCCGGAAACCCTGACGTTCCCGAGAAATCCGAGCGTTCCCGCTTGGGCCGATCGAAGAGGTCCCGGATGGGGGCGTAGGCGCTCTCGTCGAACTCATCCGCGACGTACTGCTGAAGAACCGCCGACAGGACGGTGTCGGGGTCCCGACCTTCCAGCAACTCATGGGCCAACTCGCTGACCGCTGGTTTCACTTCGGAGTCCAAGGCTTCGGTGATCTTTCCCAGGAGCCGATTCTTCTTCAGGGCGATGATTTCCGAGATCCCGGGCACCCGCTCTTTTCGGATTCGGGTCTTGGACACGCGCTCGATGAAGGCCAACTTGCGGTACTCAATGGGGGTGATGAACGTGACGGCCGTGCCCTCTTTCCCCGCTCTTCCCGTCCGTCCGATCCGGTGAACGTAGGCCTCGGGATCCTGGGGCAGGCTGAAGTTGATGACGTGGGTCAATCCATCCACGTCGATGCCCCGGGCGGCGACATCGGTCGCACACAGGACGTTGATCCTTTTGTTCTTGAACTTCTTGAGGACCTGCTCTCTCTGGCCCTGGGTCAAGTCACCGTGGAGGGCCTCGCTGGCATAGCCCCGGTCCGCGAGCCTGTGGGACAATTCGTCGGTCTGGATCTTGGTGCGGCAGAAGACCATGCCAAAGAACTCTTCCTCCAGGTCCAGGATTCGACACAAGGATTCGAACTTATCGCTCTCATTGACCTCAAAGTAGATCTGCTCCGTGAGCTCCACGGTCAGAGTCGAAGACTTAACGGTCAAGGTCTTGGGGTTCTTCATGTGCTTGTTCGCAATCACCCGAATCCGATCGGGCATGGTGGCGGAGAACAGCAACATCCGTCGGTCGGGGTTGACCTGACTCAGAAGGGTTTCGATGTCATCCGAGAAGCCCATGTCGAGCATTTCGTCGGCTTCATCGAGGATGAGGTACTTGAGTTGGTCCAGCTTGAGGGTGCCCCGTTCCAGGTGGTCGAGGATCCGCCCGGGGGTCCCGACCAGGATATCGACACCTTGTTTGAACCGGCGAAATTGCTCCGTGTACGATTGGCCACCGTACACCGGGGCCACGGAAAAGGCCTTCGTGCCCCGGAGCGAGGAAATCTCCTCGCACACCTGGACGGCCAACTCCCGGGTGGGAGCCAGCACGAGGGCTTGGACCCCGCCGGCGCCCGGAACGAGCTTTTCAATGATGGGGAGGGCAAAGGCTGCCGTCTTGCCGGTTCCGGTTTGAGCCTGTCCAATCAGGTCACACTCTGCGGCGAGTAGTTCTGGAATGACCAGGGCTTGAATGGGGGTCGGTTCCTCGAAGCCCTTGCGGGAAAGAGCCTCGAGAACCACGGACGATAAGCCTAAGTCGGCGAAGGTAGGGGGGGTATTCATAAAGATGAGCAAGTATATGTCAAACAAGGAATTTGTTCCAGGGCAAGGCCCCGGGGCCATTTGACTTGAGGGCCCCGCCCGGCTAGATTTCATTCAGAACCTTCCATGAGTGACTCCGTGCGCGATGACCATCTCAGACTGCTCTACGAACTCGACGTGGACCTCAATCGCATCGAAGATGTGGACCTGTTGCTCGAAGAAGTCCTTCGGGGAGCCCGGCGAGCGGTCAATGCCGATGCTGGCTCGATCTATTTGGTGGAGGGTGAGAAACTTCACTTTCGGTACAGCCAGAACGATACCCTTCAGAGCAGGCTTTCCCCCGGTGAAAAGCTCGTCTACAACATCTTTTCCCTAGGGATCGATCCATCCTCGATCGCGGGCTATTGCGCCCACCAGGGAACGGCCGTGAACATCCCCGACGCTTACCACCTAGCGCCGGAGTTGCCGTTCCGGTTCAACCCCCAGTTTGATCGACTCAGCCACTACGTCACGCATTCCATCCTGTGCCAGCCTCTCAAGACGAACACCGGCGCGGTCATTGGGGTGCTTCAGCTCATCAATGCCAGGGATGTCCAGGGGACTATCCGAACCTTCACCCGGGACGACGAGTTGCTCGTGGCCCATTTCAGTTCGAGTGCGACGCTGGCGGTCCAAAGGGCCCAACTGACCCGCACGATGATCCTTCGCATGACCAAGATGGCCGAACTTCGGGATCCCAGGGAGACCGGGCCCCACGTGAACCGGGTGGCCGGGTATGCCACCGAGATTTACCGGCGATGGGCTCACCGGCACGGAGTGCCGGGCCACGAAGCCGACCACCTCGCCGATGTATTCCGGCTAGCCGCCATGCTCCACGACGTCGGAAAGGTGGGGATAGACGACGCCATCCTCAAGAAGCCCAGTCGCCTAGAACCGGCCGAGTACGAAACGATGAAGACTCACACCCTCATCGGGACGAGTTTGTTCCACGATCCTCAGTCGGAGTTTGACATCATGGCTGCGGAAGTCACCTTGAGCCACCACGAACACTGGAACGGGGGCGGTTATCCCCAGGGTCTCTCGGGTCTGGGGATTCCTCTTTGGGGGCGGATTACGGCGGTGGCCGACGTCTACGATGCCCTGAGCTGTCATCGGGTTTACAAGCCTGCCTGGCCTGAAGAGGAGGTTCTGGCCGAAATTCGGTCCCAGAGCGGGCGCCAATTCGACCCAGAAGTCGTCGAACTGTTCTTCGAGGCCTTGCCCAACCTCAAGCAAATCTTCGAACGGTATCCCGACTCCCCGGGGTGAGGGCTCGACCCCAACCCCTTAGGGGTGGAGGGTCTCTTGGACGGCCTGAAGGAGTTCTTCGGCTCGGTAGGGTTTTTTGAGAAACCCTGTTCCCACGTCTTTCAGGACCGAGTCCACATGTTCACCGCGTCCAAACCCAGACGACAGGAGAACGGGCAGACGACTGTCGGCCGTGTGAAGAAACCGAAGGACCTCCATTCCAGAAAGTCCGGGGAGGACCACGTCGAGGATGACCAGTCGGATTCGTTCCTTCTCGGCCCGGTACACTTCGAGGGCCGTCGTGCCGTCGGTGGCCTCAAAAACGTCGTAACCGTTGTTCCTGAGGATCTGGGTGGTGACTTGCCGCAGGAGCGGATCATCCTCGCAGACGAGGATACCAACGGAATCGCTCTCCGACGACCGCCCGTGAGCTGTCCAAGCGGGCAAGTACACTTTGACTTCGGTGCCAGCCCCGACCTTCGACGACAGACTGACGAACCCTCCGAGGCCCTCCACAAGGCTGTAAACAAGAGGAAGCCCGAGACCTAGGCCTTGGCCCCCGGGTTTCGTCGTAAAATACGGATCGAAGACTTGGCGCACCACCTCGGGACTCATCCCGACCCCGTGGTCCCTGACCGTCAAAACCCATGCGGTTCCGTCCCCGAGGCGAGGTTGTTTGAGCCCATCGGGGTCGGGGAACTGGCCCCGGTCGAGTTCGAGGTGGACGACCTTGGGACCCTGAAGCAGTTCAGCCCCCGGGGCCGACGTCATGGCATCGAGGGCATTTTCGATCAGGTTGTCGACCATGGTCTCCAACCCTCCGGGGTGGGTACCCACCCAAGCAGGCTCGGTGATGACCTTCAAGGACAACGAAACCCCTGCCGGTACCACGGCAGACTCGACACGATGCCTCAACACCGTAGCCCAGTCTTGGGGATCTCGCTCGGGGAGAGCCAAGGGAGAAAACTGCACCAGGCGGTCGAGGAGCCCAGAGGCCCGGCGGCCCCAAGCCCGGATTCGGTCGACCGTGTCACTCTCTTCGGACCGAAGCACCTCGGCGAGCTCGCCGGCGACCCCGGCGGCCAGGGTACTGAAGGCATTCACCTTCTGACTGCGAAGGAACTGCTCGTTTTGCCTTTGGGCCACCGTCCTGTCGTCGAGTCGAAACAAGATTTCCGTACCGCTCGAGCCTTCCAGTGTCTGCAGGATGAGGTGGACAAAAACCTGACTCCCTTTCCACAGGGGAACGGACGCCTTTTCCACCCGGCCCGAAGAGGAGGGTCCCCGCAATTCTTGGAACAGAGCCTTGAGCGGTTCAAAAACAGGGGCGGCGTCAAACAAGTTGCGGCCCGCCATGGCTTCGGCCGACAGCCCGGTCCATCGTTCCGCTTCCCGGTTCCAGAGAAGGACCCTGAGGTCGAGGTCCAACGTAATTAAAACGCTGGAAAGACTGTCAATAATCGTATGGAGGTAGGTGCGATTGGCGAGAGACTTGCGCTGTTCTTCGGCAATGATTTTGAGGTGATTGTAGGTCCGGAGGGAGGAAATGAGGGTGGTTCGAAGTTTAGCGACGGTGAGTTCCGTTTTGTCCTTAAAATCATTGATGTCGTAGCTGATGATGATTCGGTCTTCGGGGGCATTTCCCGACTGACCGGTTCGCATGATGATTCTCACGTCTTTGTTCTGGAGAGTTTCTCGGATGTACCGGACGAGCGAGAACCCTGAGTCGGCGTCATCCATAACCACATCGAGCAAGATGACGGCGATGTCGGGGTTCCGTTCCATCAGGTGACGGGTGTCCTCCTCGCCGAACGCCCCAAGCAGTTCCAATGGCTTCCCTTCGAAGGTAAAATTCCCCAGGGCTAACTTGGTGACCAAGTGGACCGACGGATCATCGTCGGCGATGAGAATCTTCCACGGAACTTCTTGAGGCGAGCCAGGGTGAGGTGACTCGTCCGCAAACGTAAGAATATCATCCATCACTGGGACCATTGTAGGGAAAGCATCCGTTGACGTCAAAGAAAAAGTTCCCCGTTTTCCCGAAAACTAAAATAGCCCGTGGAGCAAAGAATCAGGTGGTCGAGAACCTCCNCCCCCATCAGTTTTCCGGCTTGTATCAAGCGATGGGTGGCTTCTCGATCTTCTCGACTGGGCTCCAACGAACCGCTGGGGTGAGTATGGGCCAGGACCACCGAGGCCGCCCGATCTTCTAAGGCGGGGGCAAACACTTCCCGGGGATGGATCAGCGTCCGGTTCAGCAGGCCTACCGTCGTGGGGCGGATCGTGACCACCTCCTGGGCTCCATTGAGGGTGACCGTCAGGAAGATTTCTTGGGGACGATCGGTCCAATGGCTCAGCCGGGGGACCAAATCCCCAGGACAGGAAATCCTCAGTTGACTCGGTCGTCCAAAGCGCCGGACCAATTCGATGGTGGCGGCGACCTGGGCGACCTTGGCGGGGCCCAGACCGGAAATCCCCTCGAGACTTTCGACCCCGAGGGCCGCCCCGTGACGGTCCAGGAGTTCTCGGCACCGGAGGGCTAGGTCTTCCAACGGAACCTGACGACAGCCAGCCCCCAAGAGCAGTTGCAGGAGTTCCAGGTCACTGAGACCTTCCNCCCCCCGGGCCAATAGCTTCTCTCGGGGACGCAGGGATCCTGGGGTGGGGCGATAGAGGGGACGGTTCATGTGGTCTCTGACGGCGGGGCCGCCGCTTCTGCTTGTTAGGGCCCTTGGACGGCTTGGTCGAGGTCCCGGCAAGCGCGGTCGAGGATCCGGGTCAGTTCAATTTCTTCGTCGGAGGTGAACGGCTGCAGGACAAAGGTGGCCACATCGCCCCGGGTCGGTCGTCCGACCCCTATCCTGAGGCGACGAAACTCCGGGGTTCCCCAATGGTCCTTCAACGACCGAAGGCCCTTGTGCCCACCCAGACCACCGCCGCTCTGGAACCGAACCTCTCCGAACGGTAACTCAATGTCGTCGTGGACGGCGATCCAGGCGTCCGGGGGCGCCTTAAAGAAGTCGGAAACAGCCCGGGCGCTTTCGCCCACCAAGTTCATGAAGGTGAGGGGCTTCACGAGGTGAACGGACCGGGTGCCCACGGTCACTGAGGTCCAGAGGCCTTTGAACTTGGACTGCCAGACCGTTTTCCGCCCGGCGAGCCAGTGATCGGCCACCCGGAAGCCGACGTTGTGCCTGGTGGCCTCGTACTGGCGCCCCGGGTTTCCTAAGAAAATGATCCCTTTGACCGGGGGCAACTCCGCCATGGGGGTATCTTAGGATCCGGCCCGCCGGATGTCAACGTTGCCTTGGGGTGCTCCCCGGGGCCAGGAGACCCTTCCACGGGCCTCGGGAATGGAAGCGGACCCAGCCTCCGTCCAAAAGACCCTTCCACAGTTCGCCGGCGGTCAAATCGCTTTCCTGCTGCCACAGGCCCCACCCGGGAAGGCGAGGAAGGTCGGATTCCCAGAGGGTGGGCGTCACCCTCCCCATCAAGAAGGCCTTGACTTCCCGTTGATTCAAGCGGTGGACGAAGGCCGCCAATCGGGTGACGGCCGGGCCCGCATCCAGGGGAGGGCTACGATCCTGGCCCCGGCAGACATCGCAACCGGAACAGGGGCCCTCTGGCTCCCCAAACCAGGCGAGCAACGCACGACGACGGCATTCCGCGGGCTCAGGGTGGGGGCGGCTCTTCACAAACAAGACGACCCGGGCACGGCGCCCATCCCGGCCCGCCCGCCCCGCTTCCTGAAGGTAGTCTTCGGGGCCCGGGGGGGCCTCGAGGTGAAGGACGGTTCGAATGTTGCTCTTGTCGACGCCCAGCCCGTAGGCATTCGTCGTCACCAGAACTCCGTCGGAGGACTCGAAAAACCAGGCCTCAATCCGGGTCTTTTCTGCCCGGGAGAGCCCCGCATGGTAAAAGCGTACGTCCAAGGCTGTTTCCCGGTGCAGGTGGTGGGCCCACCGCCGAACCTGCTCTCGGCTGCGGCAGAACACGAGGGCCGGTCGCTCCTCCCTCAAGATGGTTCGCGGGAGGCTTCGCCGGAGGGAGAGGTAGGGCTCCTGGCTGAAATCCAGATTTGGGCGGTCGGCGGAGGCCCGGAGGATGGTGAAATCCTCCCCCCGGAACAGGGCAGCTCGCCAACTTTGGGCGTTTTGCTCGGTGGCCGTGGCCGTGAAGGCGGTGATCCGAGGTACGCCCAGCTCGCCGAGGAGGGCTCCCAACCGTTGGTAGCTTGGCCGAAAGCGGGTTCCCCAGAGGTGGATGCAATGGGCTTCGTCCACCACGGCGTGGCTCAAGGGGATGGCCTTCAATCGGGCCAGGACCGCCGGCTGCTCCAGGGTTTCGGGATTGGACAAAAGGAGTTTCACCGTGCCCGACCCCAGTTGGGACCAAATCTCGTGGCGCTGAGCCCTCGTTTGTCCCCCTTGCAGGGTCACCGTTCCGACCCCTGCCTGGTCACAGCGACGCTTTTGATCGGCGGTGAGGGATCGAAGGGGGTAGATCACCAGGGTGGGATGGGGCAAAAATTCCGCAGGGATTTGAAAGCACAGAGACTTCCCCGAGCCCGTCGGTAAGATCACGGCCAGCCGGCTGTGGTCGTCACCCAGGATCCTTCGAATCACCTGCTCCTGGTACGGAAACAGCGTTCGGACCTTCCAGCGGGCCAGGGCGGGGGCGAGATCGTGGTCCATGCCTCCCTGACCGAGGGGGATGCGACCCTGCTTGGCTCAGGCCTTCTTTTTGGGAGAGTTCTTGACCCCAGGCCGTTCCACCAGGGCAAAGACTTCCTCGGCGGTCAGTTTGGCCGCGGCCTCGGGAGACTTCTTGTCGTCGGGAAGGCTGATGTTCCTCACCCCTGATTTCATGTAGGCGCCGTATTTCCCGGCGATCACGGTGACCTTCCGTTTGAGCCCCCCCTCTCCGGGGGAAAACTCCTTGATCACGTTGGCCGTCGTCCGACCCTTCTTCTCTTCGGAGAGGAGTTCTAAGGCCCGGACCAACGAAACGGAGAACAGGTCGTCCTCTTTCTTGAGGGATCGGAACTCGCCGTTGCACGCGACGTAGGGTCCAAACCGGCCGTTGTTGGCCGTGACGGGGTGACCGGTTTCGGGATGGGTGCCGAGGGTTCGGGGAAGAGAAATGAGCTTGAGAGCTTCTTCGAACGTGATCGCATCCAGGCTCATGCCCTTGGGGAGACTCACGGTCTTGGGTTTGAACCCCTCGGCCTTGTCCCCCAGTTGCAGGTGGGGGCCAAAGCGTCCGGTCAAGGCGTAGACGGGGAGGCCCGTGGCCGGATCGGTCCCCAGGGACTGGGGGCCCGATTCTTGACGGGTCAGCAACCCAGAGACATCGCTCGCCTTCAGGTCGGCAGGGGCCTGGTCCTCGGGAAGGCTCGCCTTGGCCTCGGTCCCATCGCTCTTGGGCTCCACGATGTACGGACCAAAGCGCCCGATCTTGATGATCTGCTCGGGCCGGAGTTGGGGCAGGTGCAGGGACCGGCTAGCGGNGGCATCGATGGACTTCTCGGTCTGGGAAACGACTTTGTCCAGGCCCTCTTGGCCATTGTAGAACTCCCTCAAGTACTTGAGTCGGTCGTGTTGACCCAAGGCGATCTCATCGAGGCTCTTTTCCATTTTGGAGGTGAATTCGTAGTCCACCAGTTGGGGAAAGTTAGTTTCCAAGAGCGCCGTGACCGCCATCCCCGTGAACGTCGGAATGAGGTGATTATCCTTGCGAAACACGTAGCCCCGCTCTTGGAGGGNGGCGATGATGGTGGCGTAGGTCGAGGGCCGTCCAATCCCCTCTTTTTCCAAGCGTTGCACCAGGGCCGCTTCGGTGAACCTGGCCGGAGGCTTTGTGAAATGGCGGTCCGCTGCCAAGGTCACGGGGTTCAGGGGTTGGTCCTTGGCCAGGGAGGGGAGGAGCACTTCGAGGTTGTCGAGGGCCTGATCGGGATCGTCCGNCCCTTCGACGTAGACCCTGAGGAACCCGGGGAAGAGGATTCTGACCCCGCTGGTGGTGAACAGCGCGGGTCCCGCGGCGATCTTGGCATTGACGACGAGCTTCCGGGCATCGGCCATCTGGCTGGCGAGGGTTCGCTTCCAAATGAGTTCGTACAGGGCTCGTTCCCGGCCGGAGAGGCCCGCCGAGTCGGGGGCCCGAAAGGGAATGGATGGGCGAATGGCTTCGTGGGCTTCCTGGGCGGACCCCGATTTGGCCACGTAGTGCCGAGGTTGCTGGGGCAGGTATTCGGACCCGAAGAGGGACGAAATCGTGCTGCGGGCCTCGTTCAGGGCCTCGGCGCTCAACGAGGGACTGTCGGTTCTCATGTAGGTGATGAACCCCTCTTCGTAGAGCTTCTGGGCCACCCGCATGGTCTCTTTGGTCGCAAGGCCGAGCTTGCGGTTGGCCTCTTGTTGGAGGGTCGACGTGGTGAACGGGTCCATAGGCTTTTGGACCGTCTCCTTTTCGGCTACGTCGGCCACGGTCCAGGGACTATCCTTCAGGGCCGTCTCCAGGGCCGAGGCTTCGGGGCCGCTCAGGAGGACGGCCTGGGTCTTTCCGGTGAGGAGCCCTGTTTCCGGATCAAAGTCCTTGCCGCTCGCGACTTTTCTTCCTTGGACCTCGGCGAGCTTGGCTTCAAAAATTAGGTTGGGCTCGGACTGGGNGGCGAGGCTGACCTTGAGATCCCAGTATTCCGCGGCCTTGAATCGGCACCGGGCTAGCTCCCGTTCGACCAGCAACCGAAGGCCCGGGCTCTGGACCCGGCCGGCGGACAGGCCATAGGCGATCTTCTTCCAGATCAGGGGGCTCAGGGTGTACCCGTACAGGCGGTCGAGGATGCGCCGGGTCTCCTGGGCATTCACAAGGTTCATGTCGATGGTCCGGGTGTGGTCGAGAGCTTCCCGGATCGCACGTTCGGTGATCTCGTGGAAAACCATGCGCTTCACGGGCACTTTGGGGGACAACACGTCGAGAAGATGCCAGGAAATGCTTTCTCCCTCCCTGTCTTCATCGGTGGCCAGGTAGATTTCTTCCGCATCCTTCACCAGCGCCTTCAACTGGCGCACCAGGGCAACTTTCTCCTTCGGGATCACGTACAGCGGGGCAAAATCCTTGGCCACATCGATACCCAGCCGTGACCAGGCTTCCGACTTGACGGCTGCAGGGATCTCGGCGGCCGTCTGCGGCAAGTCCCGGATGTGACCGACACTGGCCTCGACCCGGAAGCGTTCGGGGAGGAATTGCTTGATCGTCCGCGCCTTGGTCGGGGACTCGACAATGACAAGAACGTTCTTTTCCATGGGAGTCTTCTCTTTAGTCGTCATTTCATCAACTCGTTTTCCTGTATGAATCTATCTCTGAAAGAAAGGCTAGGAAGGGCGTCAAAAACAGGAACAACCCTATAAAAAGCTTCCTCTGAGGCTCCATAAGCTCATCTTGCCATAGTATAGATACTTAGGCGATGTCAACCAGGGCAAGATGAAAAGGTGAACCGGCAAAACGAGGAAGCCTCCGAATTTCCACGGGAAAGGAAGGGGGTTTTGCGGTGGCACGGCCCCGGTCCCCACGGTCAGACAAGTCAGGCCCCCTTTTTCCAGCGGCCCGTTCATGGTATCTTTGAGCGTATGAGTAATCCCTCCTTGAACGCCGTGGCCCGGTCCATGAAGGCCCTGACCCCCGAATTGGCCACCCTCAAGGCTTCGATCAAAGACCAGGCTCTTCGGGCGATGGCCCAAGCGATCCGGGACCACGCCCAGGAACTGGCCCAAGCGAACCAAAAGGATTTGGAGGAAGCCGAGGTCGTCGGTGTCGCCCAGCCCCTCATCGCTCGGTTGAAGTTCCAGGGGGAGAAGATTGCCACGGCGGCAGAAGGCCTCGAAGCCGTAGCGAACTTGCCGGATCCGGTGGGCCGGACCTTGAGTGCCAGGGAACTCGACCAAGGGCTCGAGCTGTTCCAGGTCACGTGCCCTCTCGGTGTGGTAGCCATGATTTTCGAAAGCCGTCCGGACGCACTGGTCCAAATGGCCGGCTTGGCCCTGAAGAGTGGGAATGCGGTCATCCTCAAGGGTGGGTCGGAAGCCAAGCACTCGAATCGGATCCTGGCGGATCTGTTGCATGGGGCGGCGGTCCAGGCGGGGGCNCCCCGAGGCTGGCTGTGGCTTGCCGAAACCCGGGACGATGTGAAGACGCTCTTGGGTCTCACCGAGGCGGTGGATCTGATCATTCCCCGGGGAAGCAACGAGTTTGTCCAGTACATCATGAAAAATACGACGATCCCCGTCCTGGGCCATGCCGATGGTCTTTGCCATATATACGTGGACGGGAACGCTGACCTGGAAAAGGCCATTCCCCTCATCGTCGATTCCAAGACCCAGTACGTGGCGGTGTGCAACGCGGTTGAAACGCTCTTGGTCCACCGGGACATTGCGCCCTTCCTTCTGCCCCCCCTGAGGATGGCATTGGAAGCCCGAGCCGTGGTTCTCAGGGGGGATGCCGAGACTCGGAAGTACCTTCCCAAGATCGAAGAAGCGGTGGAACAGGACTGGGAGACCGAATACCTGGATCTCATCCTGTCGATCAAGGTGGTGGGGTCCACCGACGAGGCCATTGCCCACATCAATACCTATGGGAGCAAGCACACGGACGCGATCGTCACCCAAGACCGGGCCACTGCGGAAAAGTTTATGGCCGAGGTCGACAGCGCCAACGTCTTCTGGAACGCATCGACTCGATTTGCGGATGGCTTCCGGTACGGCCTGGGGGCCGAAGTGGGGGTCAGCACTGCGAAGATTCATGCCCGGGGACCCGTAGGCCTCGAGGGCTTGGTCATCTACAAGTGGAAACTCTATGGTCACGGGCAGATTGTGGCCCACTACGCGGGGTCGGACCCCAAGCCGTTCACTCACCGGGAGCTGCCTCTTTCCGGGGGGCACCGGTGACCCGGGATTTCTCTAAGGCCAAGCGCATCGTCATCAAGGTAGGCACGGCCACCCTGTCGAAAGGAGCGGGGATCGACCGCGAATACGTCGATTCCATGGCTCGACAGATGGTGTCCCTCCAGCGAAGCGGGCATCAGGTGTTGTTGGTTACCTCGGGGGCCATTGGGCTCGGGGCGGGGGAACTGGGCCTGAAGGAACGGCCGACGGACGTGCGGATGCGCCAGGCCTGCGCAGCCATCGGCCAGCCCACGTTGATGAACGAGTACAAGAGGGCCTTTGGGGCCTTCGGGGTTTCCGTGGGCCAGGTGCTTCTGACGAACGACGTGCTCTCGGACAGACACAGCTATCTCAACCTCCGGTCGACCGTCGAAACCCTCCTGAACCTGGGGGGCATCCCGATTTTCAACGAGAACGACACCATCAGCATCGCCGAGATCAGCCGAGCCTTCGGGGACAACGATCGCCTTTCGGCCCTGGTGGCCAGCAAGGNGGATGCGGATCTTCTGCTGATCCTCAGCGACATCGATGCCCTTTACGACAAGGACCCCCGGAAGTTTCCCGATGCCAAACCGATTTCTGTGGTCGAAAAGATCACCCCCGAAATTGTCGCGGGGGCAGGGGTGGCTGGGTCGGCGTTCAGCACGGGGGGCATGAGGACCAAGATCCGCGCCGTTCTCATTGCGGAGAAGGGTGGCTGTACGACGGTCCTGGCCCATGGCCGCGAGCCCGATGTCGTGACCCGGGTGGTCGCAGGCGAGGTCCTGGGCACGGTGTTTCTTGCCAAGCCCCGGATGAAGAATCGGTTGCGCTGGATCCTCAACAGTCTCCCCCTGGGGGAATTGGTCGTGGACGAAGGCGCCCTCGAGGCCTTGTACCATCGCAAGAGCCTGTTGCCCCGGGGCGTGATCGGGGTGACCGGGGAGTTCGACCGGGGCGCGGTGGTCCTGGTCAACGGCCAGGTGAAGTTGGTGACGAAGTTCTCCTCCGAGGAGTTGAGGCTCTTGGCGGGGAAGGACAGCCTGGAAGTGGCCCAGATCATGGGTCGCAAGGACGTCATTGCCCGTCCCGAGGACACGGTGTTCCTGGACCCAGGGATGATCTAGGCCCCGGAGAAGGACGGGCCTTCAGTGCTTCTTGATCCAAGAAAGAAACTGACTCCAAAGGCTCTGTCCCCGGCGACTCGAGAAGTCCCGGGCCGCGTCCTTCAGCGAGATTTTCTCCCCGTATTGGCGTTTCAGCTCATCCCAGTGTTTCACAATCCATAAGTAGAGGTCCGCTTTTGTTCGTCCGGGAAACCGGGCCATGGCGCCGTCGGCGGTGATTTGCTGGATGATCGGCGAAAAGACGTTGTAGTACCAGGAAAGGGCCGCATCCGAGAAACTCATTTCCTCTTCCATATTCTGGTTGATGTAGTACTTATGGCCCTCGATATGTTGAACGATTTCATCGAAGCGACCGGCGTCGCTGAACTCCAAGTGCTCCATGGGAATCACCTGGTCGAGGTGAGTCTGTTCGATGAACTTCTCGCGCTCGTAGCCAATCAGTCTCGCAGCCAGTTCCTCCCGGGTGTGCTCCCCGTCCAAGTTGTATTGGGTCTTGAGCTCCGTCACTTCGGCGTCGATGGCCTGGACTCCCTGCATCTTGGCCACCGAGACCCGGNGGTTTCCGTCCCGAACAAAGTAGAAGTTGCCTACCTTGTACAGCTTAATGGGCGGTAGAACCACGTCTTGGATATGGGCTTTGTCCACGGACTCCCAGCGAGAGCGACTGTGGTCGGTCTTGGGCAGAAAGGCAGAGTTGAAATCCCGGTACCGCCCCTCGCTCCCGATGATCTGATCAATTTCGACTTCTTGCATCCCCCGGTAGATCTCGCCTTGGGGACGCAGGAGCGACTTGATCTCGTGAAAATTGAGGAGTCGGTTCTTCTGGGGCCTCAGCAAGTGGACAACCCGGCTAAAAAACTCTTTCGTCCTTGCCTTGTTGAAATCCGACTGGGCTTGGACACTCAGTTGGGAACTGCTGTTAAACATCATCAATATCCAAAATGAGATGGTCGTAGCAATTGACGACCTGGGTCTCTAGGTACTGTGTCTTCCGAACGTCGTTGAGCTCGTACAAATGGATGTGACCGTGGACTAGGTACCGAGGCTTGAACCACTTCATGAACGTGAGGAACGCTTTGAATCCCCAGTGGGGCTTGTCTTCTCGGTCATGGATGCCCCGGGGAGGGGCATGGGTCAGCAGAATGTCGAGGAACCGACCGTGGACGAGGCGGTTCCACCACAACCGAGGGGCCATTCGGATCACTCTGAGCATCATCTGGAACTCCGTAAACTGGTGTTCGCCTTGGTTGTACCGGATGGACCCACCCAGCCCGGCCACCAGGAGGTTGCCCTGTTTGTGATGTCTGTCCTCGAGAAATGTGGCGCCCACGGCGGTTCGGTGACCGAGGCTTTCACTCACGGACCGGGACTGGGACATCACGGCTTTTCCCTGATAGTAATCTAGGTCAGTCAGGTTGTGATTGCCATAGATAAACAGCAGAGGCACGTTCAAACTGCTCACAATGAAACTGTAGTACTCGAGGGGAAGGTCTCCTGCCCCCAAAACCAAGCGAACGTCCCGGAAGCGGTTCTTTACCTGGGTGCTGTAGACCAAGGGATCGATGTGGTCTGCAACGCAAAGGACCTTCATGGGTTTTAGGCTCCGACCCGCTTCAAGAGACCTTGCAGTTGGTCTTTGCCCACTAGCTCGTACGGTCGGGTCTCGGCGAAGGAAATGGCCGCCCGGGTGAACGACGTGTTCGTCACCACATAGCAACGGTTCGCCCCTAACTTCCGCACTTCCTCGGCCACATCCCTCAGGGGGCTGTCATCGATGGGCTCACTGGTCCGATGGAAGAGGAGCACCTTGGGCATCTTTTTGACGTTGCGCCACTTTTCGGACTCGTTCTCGATGGCGATGATCTTGACCGTCCCGTCGGGCAACTCGCTGCTGTCCTGGACGGAGAAGCCCAAGACCCCGACCAGGTTCTGACAGAGGAGCAAAAACTGCGGCTTGGCGCTGGTCACGTAGTCTTTGATGCGGTCATCGACCCTCAAATCTTGATACGCGGAAAGCTTCTCGGCCACATCCTTGAAGGTCGGCTTCTTGGCGTAGATCTTCTCCCACTCGCCGATCGCCTTCTCGATCATCCGATTTTTCTCGTAACAATGGGCCAAGAAATAGCGACCGTACAAGATGTCCTTCTCGGAATCGTTGGTACCCAACTTCAAGGCCCGCTCGAGTTCCACCGTGGCTCGGTCGTAATTTTTCTGAGACATGAAGCAACTTCCGCGCTCCACCAAGGCCTTCACCTTGAGGTCGGGGTCCTTCTGCGCCTTCTCAAAGGCGGCCAAGGCGCCGTTGATGTCGTGGCCTTCCTTGAGCAAGCGCCCCATGGAAAACCAGGCGCTGTAGTTTTCAGGCTTCAACCGAAGGGCTACATCGAGCTCTTGCCGGGCTTCCGCCGGGCGGTTGGCCCGGAGGAAGAGCATGCCCAACCTCAGGTGAGCGTCGGAGTGGTTGGGGTCGAGGTCGAGGGTCCTTCGGTAGTATTTGAGGGCATTGTCAGCCTTGCCCCGCTCTTCGAAATGGAAGCCGGCTTTGAAGTAGTTTTCCGGATCGGACGGATCGAGTTTCACAAGAAGGATATACTCTTTCAGAGCCTCTTCCCCTTGGTCAAAACGCTCGAACAGGCCGGCAATGCGCTTTCGGAACTCTTTTTCCACCAGACGCCCTTGGAACAGACCGATCTGATTCACGGTCTTGTACTCCATCAAGGCGAGTTCCGACTTCCCGTCCCCTTGGTAGGCCAGGCCCAAGAAGTAGTGGGCCTCGGGATTCCTTGGGTCTTTGGCGAGGATGGACTTAGCCATCTTGACGGCCTGGACCGCCTTCCCAGCCTTGACAAGATCAGCGAGAGNGGAAATCTTTTTGGGGGCAAGCGCCGACTTGATGACGAAAAAAATCACGGATGCAATAACAAGGCCGAGAATGGAAAGGACGGCGACAAGGATGACCATGAAAACCCCAGGTATATGTTATTGCNTCCCCACCCCGTTGTCAAATTGGCGGCGGTTTCTTACGGCCGCCTTCCTCGTGGCTTCGGTGACCTCGGGCTGGGGCCTGGACTTTGTGGCCGAAGGGGAAAAGCAATTGAGCCTCAACAATCCCCAGAAAGCCCTCACGTACCTTCAAGCAGCCCTGGCCCAGGGGGCTCCCGACGAGCGCCTGCTGTTGAACCTGGGGCTGGCCTACCAGAAGTCAGGCCAGATCCCTGATGCGAAACGAACCTTTCATCAGGGGGCCGACCTCAACGGCCCGTTGAGGAAGACCTTTCTCCTCGATTGGGGGGNGGCCGCCTACCTATCCCAAGACTGGGCTGAGGCCGAACAGGCCGATACCGCCGCCCTGGCCCTGGACCCGGCCTTTCCCCAAGCTCTGTTGAACCGGGCCAACACGAGGATCAACGCGAAGAACCTGGCCGGGGCCGCAGACGACTTTCGAGCCTACCAGGCGGCTGCCCCGACCAACCCTCAAAAGGCGAAGATCGACCAGTTGTTGGCCCTCCTCGACCAAGCCGTGAGCGATGCCGAGGCGGCCCGCCTGGCCGAGGAGACCCGAAAGAAGCAGGAGGCCGAAGCCCAACAGGTGGCGGCGGCCCAAGCCGAGGCCCAAAAAGAAAAGGAGGCCGCCGAGGCCGCCGCTGAAAAACAGAAGCAGGATGAGATCCTGGCAAAGATCCGCGATTCCCTGGCCGGGGCTTCGGGCGACTCCAAAGCCCTGTCTACCGGTCCGTCCAACGTCAAATCCGACGATGGTGATTTCTCCCTTGATCCCTGAACGAAGAGGTGCACTATGAACAAGAAGACTCTCATCGCCGCCGGTGCGGCCCTCCTATTGCTGTTGATCGCCGGGGGGTCCTACCTGCTCCTGTCGAAGCCCGGTGTCGATCCGAAGCGGGCCAACATTCTCAAGTTGGCCCAGGACTACGCCAACCAGGGAGAGGAGCAGCGGGCTCTCGACCTGCTGGACCAGTTGCTCATCGCGAACGCCGACGATCCCCAGGCCCAAGCCCTCCGGGCCCAGGTGGTCAAGCAGAAGCGGGATAAGGAAGAAAGCGACAAGCAAGCCCAGCTCAACGCCCTGCAGTCCGCGAACGACAAGCTGAAGCAGGGCCTTCAAGACTTGTCGAGCAAGTTAGGGTCCCGGGACAACCAAAAGGCCGCCGACGCGGCAGCGGCCGCCGTGGCCGCCGACGAGCAAGCCCGGGAAAAGGCCCAACGGGACAAGGCCGAAGCCGACCGGCTGGCCAAGCAAAAGGCCGATCAGGACAAGCTGTCGGCCGCGGACAAGGCGAAGCGAGAGTTGTTCGACCAAGGGATGAGCCTTCTCAACGCCGAAAAGTACACCGAAGCGAAAGACAAGTTCAGCCAGGTGTTGGAAAAAGACCCCGGATACTCGGACGCTTTGATCCGAAAGGCTGAGGCCGTGTTCAAAGAGAACCGCACCTCCAGCGACGCACGGAAGCAGGCCCTTGACCTCCTGAGCCAGGGCCTGGCCAAGGATCCGAAGAATGCTCCGGCCTACGCCCTCCAGGGCGATATCTACCAAGAGTCGAAGAACTGGCCTGAGGCCGTGAACAGCTATCGAAGTGCGTTGAAATCGGATCCCAGCAATGCCGCCTACTGGTACAACCTGGGGAAGATCTACTTCTTGAACAAGCAGTACCCCCAGGCCGTCGATGCCCTCCAGTCTTCGGTGAAGCTCGATGCCACCAATCCCCTGGCGTTTTACTTGATGGGCGGATCGTACTTCAACATGAAGGACGACAAGAAGGCCCTGGATGCGTACCAGGCTGCCCACAAGCTGAAACCGGATGCGGCCGGCTATATCTACTGGTCTGGCCGGGCCTTGGCGAACCTAGGGAAGGCCGACCTCGCGTTGCAGTCTTTCGAAGCGGCCGTGAAGCTCGACCCCAACAAGGCCGACTACCAGGCTCACCTGGGGGTGGGGNACCTGCAGGCCGGGCGCTACACCGACGCCGAGTCTACGTTGCAGCGAGCCTTGGCCGCTGACAATAAGAACGGCCTCGCGGCCTACAACCTGTCCCTGACCTCGTACCAGTTGAAGAAGATGACCCAGGCGCTGGACTACGCCCAGAAAGCCGTGTCCCTAGACCCCACAGACCCTGACTTTGCGTACAACTTAGGGTTTGTTTTGCAGAAGTCTGGGTCGAACGACCTGGCGATCACGGCGTACAAGAACGCCCTCAAACTCGACGCCAACCGAGTCGACGCCCGGGTCAATTTGGCCACCATCCTCGAGGGCAACGGGGACCTCGACGGTGCCATGACCCTGTTGAAGGAGGCCTACGACCTTCAACCGGCGAACCTCGAAGTGAACAACAACCTGGGCAAGCTCTACATGACCAAGCAGTTGTACAGCCAAGCCATCGATTTCTTCCGGAAGGCCCTGGACAAGAACACCGATACTCCCATCATCCGATTCAACCTCGCCTTGGCGTACATCCAGACCAATCAAAAGGACCTGGCCAAGACCGTCTTGCAAGACCTGATTAAACTCGACGGCAAGTATTGGGACGCGTATTACCGGTTGGGCGGCGTGCTCTACGATTTGGGCGACGCCGAGTCGGGCAAGAAGGTGTATCAGGAGTTGCTCGCGAAGAACCCCGACTACGTGCACAAGGCCGAGATCCAGGCCATCTTGGCGAAATAATTGGGGCGAAGGATTCTAGGCGACTCGTTCGCCTAGACGAGGCGGCCCACCTTGGCAAACAGCTCGTCCCGGGTCAACACGGTCCAAATCGGCCGACCGTGGGGACACCGGGCGTGTTCCAAGGCGAAGGTCTTCCTCAGCAGGTCCCGGGCAGCCTCGGGGTCCAGGGGGTCACCGTCCATCACGGCGGCCCGGCAGGAGAGGCTGGCGTACAGATCCTTTTCCAGGTCAGCCACGGGCTTGGTATTCGTCCGGATGAAATCAATGACGATGCGGTCCATCCCTGCCACCGTTTGGGGCAGGGAGCAGAGCTCGTACTCCCCGTTGGCCACGGGGCGCAATTGGATCCCCAAGGCTTCGTAGTCCTTCCACTGGGCGGCTAACAGGGGGGCGACATCGTCTTCGGGGGCAAATCGTCGGGGTAGGAGCAAGGGTTGGATCCTTCCCTCGTGGTTCCGGAAGGCATCGAAGAGGATGCGTTCATGGGCGGCGTGTTGGTCGACCAGGAAGAGTTGGTCGCCCACTTCGGCGATCAGAAACNCCCCGAGGACCTGACCGAGGTACCGAAAGGAGTCCGTCGAAGGTTCCCGAACCTCCGTGGGTCGCCAGGACCCGGCATCCCAGGTGGAAACCGAGGGCAGGTGGGCCCGGCCCCGGAACGGGGTGATGCTGGGGGCTGAGGGCTCCAGGGCCAAGGCTAAGGGCTGCTGAAGGGTCGGCTGAGTCCCAGGGAAGCGGAGG
>JGI26470J50227_1000018_pt1 | contig 90449 bp, 80 predicted proteins | sample FreactTroBogLake_FD_50227 | JGI IMG/M metagenome (IMG submission 50227)
GCAGAGAGAGGTTTTTTTGGTATGAAGGTTCCCGTTGAGAAAATGCGCAACATTGGTATCAGCGCCCACATCGACTCCGGCAAGACGACGCTGACCGAACGTATCCTATTTTACTGTGGTCGGATCCACGCCATCCACGAAGTCAAGGGCAAGGACGGCGTCGGTGCCACCATGGACTCCATGGAGTTGGAACGCGAACGCGGGATCACGATTCAGTCGGCCGCCACGAGTGTCCAGTGGAATGACAAGTTCATCAACATCATCGACACCCCAGGCCACGTCGACTTCACCATCGAAGTCGAGCGCTCCCTCCGGGTCCTCGACGGCGCCATCCTCGTTCTCTGCTCCGTGGCCGGCGTCCAGTCCCAGTCGATCACCGTCGACCGGCAAATGAAGCGCTACGACGTTCCCCGGTTGGCCTTCATCAACAAGGCGGACCGAACCGGTGCGAACCCCTTCCGGGTTAAGGAACAACTCAAGGAAAAACTCGGACACAACGCCGTGTTCGTCACCCTGCCCATCGGTCTCGAGGACAAGTTTGAAGGCGTGATCGACCTGGTGAACAGCCAGGCCGTCTACTTCGAAGGGGACGATGGTACCGACATCCAGCGGAAGCCCATCCCCGCCGAGTACGAAGCCCAGTTCAAAGAATGGCGGGAAAAGATGCTCGAAGAGCTCTCGATGTTCAACGACGAACTGATGGAGCTGCACCTCGAAGGCAAGGAACCGCCGGTGGACCTGATCAAGGCTGCCATCCGGAAGGGCACCCTGTCCCGGGAATTGACCCCGGTGTTCGTGGGGTCGGCCTACAAGAATAAGGGTGTTCAGGTCCTCCTGGACGGTGTGTCCGACTACCTCCCCGCTCCCAACGAAAAGGCCAACTGGGCCCTCGACCAAAGCAAGGGTGAAGAAAAGGTGGCCCTCGAGGTCAACGACGACAAGCCCACCGTGGCGCTGGCGTTCAAACTCGACGACGGTCAGTACGGTCAGTTGACCTACGTTCGGGTTTACCAGGGCGAAGTTAAGAAGGGCCAAGAACTCAAGAACATGCGGACCCAGAAGCGCTTCAAGATCGGTCGCCTGATCAAGATGCACGCCAACCACATGGAAGACATCGACTATGCGGGCGCCGGAGACATTGCGGCGTTGTTCGGCATCGAATGTGCCTCGGGCGACACGTTCTGCGACGACAAGTTGGAACTCACCATGACGTCGATGTTCGTTCCGGCCCCGGTGATCTCGTTGTCCATCGAGCCCGTCGACAAGAAGTCGGGCGACAATATGGCCAAGGCCCTCAACCGGTTCACCAAGGAAGACCCCACGTTCCGGACGTTCGTGGATCCCGAATCGAACCAGACCATCGTCCAGGGGATGGGCGAGTTGCACCTCGAAGTGTACATCGAACGGATGAAGCGGGAGTACAAGGCCGAGGTGAAGACGGGGATGCCCCAGGTTGCCTACCGGGAAGCCATCTCCGAGAAGGCCGAGTTCACCTACGTGCACAAGAAGCAGACCGGTGGTTCGGGTCAGTACGCCAAGATCGGCGGGTGGTTTGAACCCTACACCGAGGGCGACTACGACTTCGTCAACCAGGTGAAGGGGGGAGCCATCCCCAATGAGTTCATCCCGAGCTGCGACAAGGGCTTCCGGGAGGCCGTGAAGAAGGGGACCCTCATTGGGTTCCCCGTGGTGGGAGTCCGGGCCGTCATCAACGACGGTGCGTCTCACCCCGTGGACTCGTCGGATATGGCGTTCAGCACCGCCGCCCTCATGGCGTTCCGGGAAGTCTACCAAAAGGCGAAGCCCATCATCCTCGAGCCCATCATGAAGGTGGCGGTGGAAGGTCCGACCGAGTTCCAAGGGAACATTTTCGGATCCATCAACCAACGCCGGGGTGTGATCGTTTCTTCGACCGAAGACGGCCAGTTCTGCTCGGTGATCGCCGAAGTTCCGTTGTCGGAAATGTTCGGCTACTCGACCGTTCTGCGGTCCATGAGCCAGGGGAAGGCCGAGTTCACCATGGAGTTCGAGAAGTACGCCAAGGTGCCTGAGAGCGTGGCGACCCAGCTCAAGAAAGACTACGAAGAAAAGCGAAAGACCCAGCGAAACTAAGACGGATCCGGGGACTCCCCCGGGGCGAGAAGGGAACCCTCCCTTCTCGCCTAACGCGAGGTGGTGACCCCGATCCGGGGACACGTCGTTCCCCAGGGGCATCGGGAACAGTGCGGGCTGATGGGAGTGCAGACGGCCTGGCCAAAGGCAACAAACAGGCCGTTCGCCTCGATCCAATGCCGCCGGGGCCACAGCGCCTCCAGGGCCGCCTCGGATTCCTCCGGGTTCTTGGTGGTGATCCACCCGAGGCGATTGGGAATCCGATGAACATGGGTATCCACGCAGATCGCTTCGATCCCAAACGCAAGGTTCAGCACGAGGTTGGCGGTCTTCCGGCCCACCCCGGGGAGGGTCAGCAGTTGGTCCCGGTCCGGGGGCACCTGGTCGCCGGTGACCTCAAGCCGCTGGGCGATCTCCTTCAACTGTTTGGCCTTGTTGCGGTAGAAGCCCACGGGGAAAATCACCTTCGCCAGGGTCTCCGCTGGGGTCAGGCGGGTCGTCGCCGGATCCGGGGCGAGGGCGATCAACCTCCGGCTGGCCGCCAGAGTGACTTCGTCCCGGGTTCGGAGCGATAACAGCGTTGCGGCCAACAGTTGCCAGGGACTGAAACCACTCTCGGTTAAGACGTTCAGGGACGGGGTAGGTTGGGCCTCGACGCAGGTGCGCAGTTGGCTAAAAACCGCCTGCCACTCCGGATCACTCGTCCTCGTCTTCTTCCTCTTCGGGTTCGGGCTCTATCTCGTCCTCGTCCGCGTCGGGATCGAGGGGTGCCACCGCTCCCTTGCCCAGGGGTTCGAGCTTTTCGTGGACAATGGACTCGACTTCGGCGATGGGAATATCCAGCGAAAAGGCAATCTCGTCGATGAGGAGCTTCATGGCACTGTCGTAGAGCTTGCGCTCCAGGATGGGCAATTCTTTGACCTTGGACCGATGGTAGAGGTTGCGGACCACCAGGGCGATGTCGGTGATGTCGCCGCTCTTCAGGTGGTCCAGGTTCATCTGGTACCGCATCTTCCAGTCAGCCGTCACCGGTTCAAAATCGCTGGCGATGATGTTGAAGGCCTCTTGGGCCTTTTCCCGGGGCACAATGCTCCGAATTCCGATCTCCACCGCCTTGGCGACGGGAATCATCACCGTCATGTCGGTGACGGGCAAGAAGATCTGGTAGTACTGGGTCGGCTTGCCTTTGAACGCCCTTTCGGTGATGGCCATGATCTGACCCACACCCTGAAGCGGATACACCACTTTTTGATTGACTTGAAAGGGCGTGGCCGCATTCAAAGCAGACTTTTCCTCAGGCATGGCGGGAGGATAGCATAAAAACTAGGGCAGGTCAAACCGGGCCAGGTTTTTCATGGGTTTTGCGGCCTTGCGGTACAGATTTTTGAAGGGATGGATGTCGAGGGCGTTGGGGTACCAACCGCCGATTTCGTCCCGGTCAATCAGAGAGAAGCTGGGGGTGTGGCAGAGGGGGATGAGCATGCCCTGGGTCAACAGGTACTTCTCCGCCGACGCCAGGGTCTTCAGGCGCTCGTCGGGCTGTTGGGTCGCAGCCTGGGCCAGAAGGCCGTCGTAGGCCGCGTCATGGTACGAGAACGAATTGAGGCTACTCCCCCCTTTCCACAAAACGAGGAAGGTCACCGGATCGAGGAAGTCGCCGATCCAACTGAAATACCCGATGGTATGGTCTAGGGTGGCCAGCTGGTCGTAGTAGTTTCCTCGGACGACGGTGTGCTTCACCTCCAGGCCAATTTCCTTCCAGGCGTTCCGGAAGGTTTCGACGAAGGCCGTGTTGCTGGGGTCATCGGGGAGGGCGACTGTCAGGGGTGGCAGCCCCTTGCCCCCGGGGAACCCGGCGTCCGCCAACAGGGCGAGGGCCTTGTCGTGGTCCCCCACGGCGATGCCGTCGACCTTGGGGTAGCCTTGGAATTGGGGAATCAGCACCGAGGTGGGTTGTAGGTAGGGCTTCCGCATGGCCTCCAGGGGAAGAAGCAGGATCAAAGCTTGTCGCACCCGGGGGTCGGTCCACGGGGCCTTGTCGGTCTTGAAGTACAAGAAGCTCGTTCCAAACACGGCGTTCGCGCTGAAATACCTCTCCCCTAGGCTCGCCGAGCCGTCGATCCCATCGGCGACCCAGTCGAAGTTCCCTTCCTTGAAGGCCTTGGTCACCGCCGGAGCGTCGTCGTTGAACCGGAAATCAAGGGTCCCGATGGCCACGTGACTGGCATCCCAATACCGGGGATTCTTGGCAAGAACCCAGTGTCCAGGCTCCCGGGTCACGAGGCGATAGGGGCCGTTGGCCGGCGGGGGCGTTTTGCCCTCGGACGCTCGCCATGCGGCCTGGACCGGGACAAAGGCGTAGTGGCACAGCACCGCCACCAGGTGGGGGGCCCGTTCGGCCAGGGTGAGGACCAAGGTCGTATCGTTCGGGGCTTGGATGCCGAGCTTCGTGGCGTCGTGAAGCTTGCCTTCCCTCCAGGCCTGGGCTCCTTGAATCGGATCGAGGAGAGAAGCGAAGGGGGCAGCCGTCGCCGGATCCAAGACGCGGATCCAACTGTCCCGGAAGTCTTGGGCCGTCAGGGGCGACCCATCTTCGTACGTCAGGTGGGGGCGGAGGGTGAACGTCAGAGTGAGGCCGTCGTCGGAAAACGACCAACCTTCGGCGGCCCCGGGAAGGGGACGGAGGGACAGGGGATCGTAGACCACCAGACCCTCATAGAGGGCGGTCAGCACCTGGGCTTCCAGGGCCGTCTGACCCTTGGCCGGGTCGGTTTCGACCGCCGAAGCTCCAAAGTTCACCCGGAGGGTCTCGGGAGTCCCCGGGGGCGACCCAGGGCCCGCACCCTCGGCGGTAGGCTGTGCGGCCAACGGAAGGGCCAGGAAAGCAAGGATGATCCCGATGAGACGGTTCAATGGATGACTCCCAACAAAAAAATGATGACCGCCACCGCGGCCAAACCGATCGAAACGCCTTGGAGGACCGGTACCGTCCGCTGGTCCCGCTGGCCCAGGTCCGACACCCCCCGACCAATGACGAACGGCACCCGGGAGTGCTCCGGTGCCCGGAGGGCTAACTGGCCTCCGGCGTCCCCTGCTTCGCCGATGACGATAACTTCTTCGCCCACCGCCAGGCAGTGTTCCTCGTAGCGGTAACCCAAGGTGCCGTCGGCGCCGGCCCCCTTCCAGGGTTCAAACAACGAGTAGGTCTTCGTCCTCTCCACCGTGGCCCGGTCCGGTTCGACCAGAATCCGTCCTGTCCCGTCGTCCAGTTCAAAGGGCCGGGACACTTCGTTCCCTGCCACCGTCTCACTCCGGCGGCGAACCATCCGAAGGCCGGGGCCCCGGAGTTCCCTGCTCCAAAGAACCTCCTCGTACTCCCTGGTTACAGAAAACCCGTAGGAAACGCAGAGAGTCTTGGAATACTGGGATAGGAGGGGGGCCTCGCAGACGACGTTGCCCCGGATGCGAACTTCTTGGCGAAACGACCCGGGGCCCAGGGCCTGGCCGACCGAGGCGCAGTCCTCCCGCAACTGGGCAATGGGAAGGGACACCACCGACCCCAGGGCTTGGTTCCCGAGGCTCTTCCTCTGGGCCCAGGACGACACTCCCCAGGCCCCCGCCAGGACGACCAAGCTGACGACCAGCGCCAATCCCACTACTGCGGACCTTCCTGAACCCAATCCATGAAGACATGGTAGGTGTCCCGCAAACCTTTGTAAAGGTCCGGGGCGGTGGTGAGGTCTCCCGAGCGCCCCAGGGTCTCCAACTGAAAGGCCACCTCGGCCAGGGAATAGGCCGTCACCCCCCGGGCTGAGCCCTTGATGGTGTGGGCGGCCCTGAGGAGCCCCGAGGAATCCCCGGTGGCAATGGCNCCCCCCACATCGTCGAGGAGCACGGGGCACCGGGCCAAGAACGTCTCGAGGACCCGACGGCCGGCCCCCTGGCCTCCGTACAGTTGATCGAGCTTCTGCCAATCGAGGGGCGGCCCCGGCTCGGACGGCTGACCCAAGGGCCAGGTCACCCAGAATCCGGTGCCTTGGGACGGGTCCAACCCCCGGAACACCTGGGGATCCCAACTGGGCAGGTGGTTGGCCTGGGTGAGGTCGAAGGGTTCACAGAAAAAGATCCCGTCCACGTTGGTTCCCCTCACCTCGGGCTTGAACCGCACCGACAGGGAGCCCAGGCCCGTGGCGAGCCCGGCGAAGAGCAAGAACAGCTGGTTTTTCACGGATTGGACGGCTGCCCGGGCGGTGAGCGCGTTGGGGGCTATGGTTCCCTCAAAGGTGCAACCCAAGGCGGGAAAGGTGAGGCTGACGTCTTCAAACAAGTCCCGGACGAAGCGGTAGACCGCAAACTCTTCACAGGTTTCTGTCATACGGCCATTCTAGACCGTCACCCTTGCCAATTCAAGGAAAACGGTCTAACCTCATCTAATCGCTTGAGGAGGTATTATGGATCCCAACGTTCCCATCACCGATCCCTGGCCCTGGTACATCGCAGGGCCCCTTCTGGGGCTGTCCGTCCCGGTCATGCTCCTGTTGACGGGGAAGGAACCCGGAGTTTCCAGCTCGTTTCGCCACGCCTGCGCCGTCCTCCCCGGGGCCAAGGCCGTGGACTATTTCAACTACGGGGTTTTGAAAGACGGGCTGTGGCAGATCCTCTTTGTGGTGGGCATCCTTCTCGGGGGAACCCTGGTGCAATACGGTCTCGGCGGTGCGGGCGTCCCGCTGTTCCTCGCCGGCAATCTCACCGGCTTGGGGNTGTTGGGCCTGTTTGCCGGGGGCCTCGCCGTGGGCTTTGGGACCCGGTGGGCCGATGGATGCACCTCGGGCCACACGATTTCCGGAATTTCGAACCTCAGCCTCTCGAGTGTCGTTGCCTCGGTGTGCTTCATCGTCGGCGGGGTCGCGGCGAGCTTAGTCGACCGATTTGTGTTTGGAGGACTGGTACCATGACAGAGAAACGACAGACCTGGTGGAAGTATCCGCTCTGGCTGCTCCTCGGGGTTGGCTTCGGGGNGGTCCTCACGAAGGCTCAGGTGATTTCCGTCATCCGGGTCCGGAGGATGTTTGCCTTTCAGGAGCCCCACATGTTCCTGGTGATCGGGGCCGCCGTGGTCACCGGTGTGATCAGTATGCTCATCGTGAAGGCGTGGCGAAAATCCAAGACCGACCTGGCCGGGGACCCGATGGAGTTCAAGAAGCGCCCGTTCCAACCCGGGATCGTGGGGGGAGGGTTGCTCTTCGGGGNGGGCTGGTACTTCACCGCCGCTTGTCCCGGGCCCATCTATGCCCTGATCGGCACCGGCACCTGGACCGCCTTGGCCATCCTGGCCGGGGCTCTGGTCGGGGCCTTCCTCTACGGTCTGGCCCGGCCCCGGTTGCCCCACTAGGAGCCTGTGGGTACCTTCCTTGACCCGGGAGCTTCCTAGAAATGGATCAGGATGGTCTGGTCTTGTTCCGGGTGGAAGGTCTTGATCAGCAGGGTGTGGTCGCTCTCATACCAGGCGGCGCTTCGGTCTGAGTCGGTGATCCCCCAACTGTCCCCGAAAAGAGGGATTACCTTGCCGTCGATGGTCACCTGCTTGGGCCGGTACACGTTGTGCAACCGGTAGAGCAGGTAGGGGTCGGCCTTGACCTGACCGGTGGTGGCCACCATGGCGTGGTCGAACGACATGTCCTTTTGGGAGAAGTCGTAGCTCAGCCTGGTTTCCCAAGCCCCCCCGGCCTTCCACGACGCCGACACCCCGTCGTCCCGGTAATACGAGCCCTGACCCCGACCACCTGGGAACACGTGGATGGTGAGGGGGTTATACACGTCTTTGTCGTCGAAGACCTGGGCCTCCCGGACGGGAACCAGGGCCCCGCCCCGGACAAACACGAGGGGGCGGTCCGGCTTCCCTTCGATGTCGTAGCTCTGGCCGCTCCCGAACTCTTCCCCTGTCCAAAAGTCGAACCACACCCCGGGGCCCGGAAGGTAGACCCGTTGGGTGCCGCCGGCCCCGTCGGCGGCCGCCACGAGGAGTGAGTCGCCCACCAAGAACTCTCCCCTCTGGGCCCGGGCCTTGGGGTCCGAGGGGGCCGCAAACCAAACGGGTGACCAGGGGGCCAAGCCCCGGCCGGCGGCCCTCCGGGCCAACTCGGACCACAGGGGTTGGAACTGCGATCGCCGATCCAGGATGGCCTTGAACCGCTTTTGGTCCCCCTCGGACAACGACGACCACCACCCGGCCGGATCGCCCCCCACGTCGAGGGTGAGCACCGGGGCCATCATCCAGGTGAGCAGGCTTTGAAAGGCCTGTTCCTTGGTTTCAGGGCGGCTGAGCGAACTCAGGTCGAGGCGGATGGCCGGGGTTCCGAACCCCGATATCCCCAGGGCTAAGACCCGGGCCAGGGCTGTGGGGTCTCCGGGGCTCACCGGGACTTCGGGGAGGGCAAAGCGAATGACCCCCAAGGACCCAGACTGGGTCAGCACCCACGGCCGGAGGTCGGGGCCCTTGGCCGCTCCGAGGGCGACCACAGCCTGGGCCTCCAGGGTCGGGAGCCGGTTGTTCATGGAGGCCAGGGGACTCTGGCGCCCCCCATCGACGAAGCGGCTGGCCCAGTCGGTCCGGTCTTGGGCAGGGGCCAGGGTGACGCCCGTCCCCGGGGGCGGGGCTGCCCAGGACGCCAGCCACCCAGAGGCCGTCGAAGGGTTGGTGAGGTCGGGGACCGGACCCTCCGGCCCCGACTCCAGGGTGAGGAAGGAACGGCGGGGGCTGGCGGGGGAACTCAGCGCCGTCTGGATGGCCAACTTGGCTTTCCGAAGGAACGTTCCGGGTTCACCGGGGGGAAGCAGGATGGCCGTAGCCGTGGCCGCCTCGGGGGCCAACTCGGGTCGACCCAGCAACCCCGTCAGGGCCTCCACCACCCCGGTAGCCTGGGGGGCCGCCGCCACCAGGAGGTCGAGGCCTCCGTTCAGAGCCCCCAGGGTCACCTCTTGGGCCGTCACCCGGGTGTAGGCCTGGTAGTTGGAATCGAGGACGCTGGCCACAGGAACCGCCCCCCCCACCCCGAACACCGCTGCGACGGCGAACGGGCCGGTGCCGTCGCCGTGGGGTGTCCCGACCCAGGCCTTGGCCGACCCGTCGCGGTCGAGGCCAGGCCCCACCCAGGTGGGTGCGTCGGCGGCGGCGAAGGCTTGGTTCAGTCGTCGACCGGCGACCCGGGGCCCCCCGACGGTTCGGACGACGACCGCGTCACCCCGGGTGAGGGTCCAGGACAGATCGGCCAGGGTCAACTTCACCCCGAGTCCGGGGCTCCGGACCGTGAGCACCCCGTCGGTCTCTTCGACCTTGACGCTGACCCCGGCGGCGGGGTAGGTCGCATTGGGTCGAGGGGACTCGCCTGGCCCCGCTGGGACCCACCAGCGCACGACGTTCGGGGTCACCAGGGTCAGTCGAACCACCCTGCCATCGGCCAGGGTGAGGGCCACCCCGTCGGGAAGGCCCTTCCAGGACGAGACCTTCGGAAGGTGGGTCCAGGGGCTCCCCTGAAACTCCTCCCGGCTGACCAACCGCGAATCGTCATCGTTGACCGCCTGGGGCGGCGCCGCCGGCGGCGTCGAAGTGCAGGTGCTCAGAACCAGGAGGACAAGGGCCAACCAAACCGGGGGGAGTTTCATACTAAGGTTATCGGTCTTCCCGCAGCCCTCCTTAATTCCAGAAAGTCTGCCCGATATCAGGTACAAAATCCTGGTATCTCTTGCCTTTTCCCAGAAAATGCCGAAAGCTAGGGCATGCTCAACGGAGATTCCCTGGACGACGCCTGGGTTCGACACTTGGCTCAGACGTATTCGCTGGACGAAGCCTTGGTTCGCCGTCTGGGCGAAGAGTTCCTGGGCCTCACGGAGCTCACGCTCAAGGAGTTTGTGGTCCGGTCCCACCTGAGGTACCAGGCCCAGGGGCTACGAAACGACGAGATCTTCCGCCGGTTGCGGGAGGAAGTGCCCCGTCGGAGGTTCCGGGTTGAGACCCCGACCGAGCGACAAATTCGTCGATTGATTTACGGATAAGGAAGCAAACATGTGTGGAATCGTTGGCTACATGGGGCCCCGGAAGGCGGCCGAGGTCCTGCTCCAGGGCCTCAAGATGCTGGAATACCGGGGCTACGATTCCTCTGGAATCGCGTATTTGTGGCGGAATCAGATCAAGACCTTCAAGAAGGAAGGGAAGATCGCCAGCCTCGAAACCATCCTCCCCGAAGCCCAGCCCGCCCACTGTGGGTTAGCCCACACCCGGTGGGCCACCCATGGCCGGGTCACCGATGCCAACGCCCATCCCCACCTGTCGGCCAAGGGGCGGGTGGCCATCGTCCACAACGGCATCATCGACAATTACAACGCGCTCAAGTCGGAGTTGACGGCCAAGGGGTACGAGTTCAAGAGTGAAACGGACTCCGAGGTCATTGCCCATCTGGTGGAGTTCTCCCTCGAGGCGTTTCCCGCCGAGGGCCCTGAAGACGCCGTCCGTCGCACCCTGGGGCGCCTGGTGGGCACCTACGGCATCATCTTCCTGTTCAACGATCACCCGGATCTGCTCATCGGAGCCAAGAACGGCAGTCCCTTGGTGGTGGGCCAAGGGGAGGGGGAGATCTTCTTGGCCTCGGATCCGGCGGCCTTCATCGGGTCCACCCGGAACGCGGCCTTCCTCGAAGACCGGGAAATGGTGGTCATCCGGAAGAACGAGTGGATCACGAAGACGCTCCAGAACGAGGTGGTGGCCCGGGAGGCCGAGGCCCTCAACTGGTCTGCCGAAGCCGCATCCATGGGGGACTTTCCCCACTACTTCATCAAGGAAGTCTTTGAGCAACCCGAAGCCCTGCGCCGGGCCCTGGGGCATGGCGGTCGACTCCTCCCCGACTTTGGCACCGCCAAGCTCGGGGGACTGAACCTCGAGAGCCGTGACCTCCTGGATGTGAAGCGGGTGGTGTTCCTGGGGATGGGTAGTGCGCTCTTCTCGGGCCAGGTGGGGGCCTACCTGCTTGAAACCGTGGCTCGGATCCCCGCCAGCGCCGAAGATGCGAGCGAGTTCCGGTACCGCAACCCCATCGTGGACAAGGACACCCTCTACTTTGCCGTGAGTCAGTCCGGGGAAACGGCGGACACCATCCAGGCCTTGCAAGAGGTGCAACAAAGGGGAGGGCGGGTCCTCGGGATTGTGAACGCCGTGGGGTCCACCATTGCCCGGCTCTGCAAGGGCGGGGTGTACATCCACGCCGGGCCCGAAATCTCCGTGACCAGCTCCAAGGGATTCCTGGGACAGATGGCCATCATGACGCTGTTGACCTTGCTCTTGGGGCGGATGCGCATCCTGAGCTTGGCCCGGGGTCGCTCGTTCATTGAGAACCTTTTGGTCCTGCCCCAATTGATGGACGTGGCCCTGCAACAGTCCCCCCAGATCCACAATCTGGCCCGAAAGTACATCGGTCATAAGAACTTTCTCTACATGGGCCGGGGAATCCAATACCCCATCGCCCTGGAAGGGGCCCTGAAGCTCAAGGAGATCAGCTACGTGCACGCCGAAGGCTTCAGCTCGGGGGGGTTGAAGCATGGGCCCCTGGCCCTGGTGGGCCCCGGGACGCCCTGCGTGTTTCTGATCACCGAAGGGGAGACCTTCGAGAAGGTTCTGGGAAATATGCAAGAAGTGAAGGCCCGCCAGGGGCTGATCATCGCCGTCACCAACAGCGACGACCCCCGGGTCGGGGACCTGGCCGACGATGTCATTCGGGTTCCGGCCACCGAAGAACTGCTGGCCCCCTTTTTGACCCTCATTCCCCTGCAGCTGTTCGCGTATTACACCGCCGTGGAGCTCGGGGTCGACGTGGATCGACCCCGAAATCTCGCTAAGTCTGTGACGACGGAGTAGGGGCGGGGGCCTCGCCCCGGCCCCGGCCCCGGAGGGGCAGGCTGGGGATCAACGAGGTGGCCACCACCAAGAGGACGAGCAGGCCTACGTTGAACCACCAGATCGGGGCAATCGCCCGGGCAAAGGCCCCGGAGATCTTTGCGACGCTGGCGTCCCCCAACGTTTGGGCAACCTGGTCCAGGAGGTTTCGGATCTTCGCCTTCTCGATCAGATTGCTCCCCTCGATCGCCTCCTCGGTACCTTTGACCATCTGCTCCCGCAAATGAGGAAGGGCCGCTTCCCGGTCCCGGGGCCCCAGGGCCATCAACCCCTCGATCCCGGCCCGGCTGGGGTCGGGGAGGATCCGGGCCTCGTCGCTGGCCAAGAGGGCTTGGAGGCCCGGGCGGTCTCCGGCTTTGACGATCCGTTCCAGGTCGGCTTCCAGCCGGGCTACCTGCCCTTCGATCCTCAGGGCGGGAGTCCCCTGCTTCAGGGCCTCTTTCAATTCACTGGGGGTACTGGGGTCCCCGAGGAACTGGTCCAGGGCCGTCTGGGCCTCGGGTCCCCGAAGCTCGAACAGACTTTCGACCTTGGCGGCGGTCGCCTCGAAGCCTTGGGCTATGGTCTTGCGGATCTCCTGGGGCCCTTGGCGCAATTCGCCCATTGACACGGCCGGCCCTCCGGACCCGGAGCCCGACGCAAAGGCCCCCACGATGGCGGCGCTGAACAGAGCCCCGGCCAAGGCCGCCCCGACCGTCGATCCGATCTGGCGGCTGAATTGGGCGAAGCTCGTGGCCTGACCCAATTCAGGACCCGGGACGGCATTTTGGATCGCCACGGAATACAGGGATTGGGCGGGGCCAAACCCCATCCCGGTCACGACCATCGTGACAAGAATCAACCAATAGGGAGTTCCCTGGGCAAAGAGCGTCATGAGAAGCCCCCCGGCCAGGGCGAAGCCACTCCCGACCACGAGGACGCCCTTGTACCGGCCAAACCGGGTGGCCAACGGCCCTCCCAGGGCGGCCCCCAGGACTATCCCCAGGGTCAAGGGGATCACGCTGGCCCCGGCCGCCGTGGCCGAAACCCCTTGAACGTTGACCATGTAGAGGGGCAGGAAGACCAGGATCGACAAAAAGGCCGAACCGAATAGGAACGAGGCCACGACCCCGGCCGAGAACACCCGATTCCGGAAGAGTCGCAGGTCGAGGATGGGATGCCGGCTGACCCGCAGGGAGTGCCAGGTCCAGATTCCCAACAAGACGACCCCACCGACCAGCAACACGAGCACCTCGGGGCTGGTCCAGGGATGCTGGGTCTTGTCTAGTTGCAGGGCCAAGATCAGGGGAAAGAAGCCGAGGATCATGAGCCCCGCGGACACGAAATCGAGCCGGTGGCTATCGTCGTGGGCGGGGAGGGAGGGCATCTTGGTGGTGATGAACCACAGAGCCACGGCCCCGAGGGGAAGGTTCACGTAGAAGACCCACCGCCNCCCTTCGACCGACGGGATCCAGGCCCCGGCGTTGTCGGTGAGGAACCCTCCGATCAAGGGCCCCAGGACCGACGACAGTCCAAAAATGGCTCCGAAGAGGCCCCCAATTTTGCCCCGATCCCGGGGGGGGNAGAGGTCACTGATGATGATGAAGGCGAGGGCGAAGAGGCCGGCGCCTCCCAGTCCCTGGATGCCCCGGAAAATGATCAATTGGGTCATCCCATCCCCGAGGAGGGAGAGCCCCGACCAGCCCCCCGCTGTCCCGCACAGGGCCGAGCCGACCAGAAACACGACCACGCTCCACAACTCCAGGGCCTTTCGGTTCATGATGTCGGAAAGCTTGCCGTACAGAGGCACCAAGAGGGTGGAGACCAACAGGTAGACGGTGGTCACCCAGGTGTAGCGTTCGAGTCCCCCGAGGTTCGAGACAATCCGGGGAAGGGCTGTGGACACAATGGTCTGGTCCAAGGCCCCGAGGAACATCGCCAGGGCGATGCCGATGACCGTGTACAGGCGGTTTTTGGGGTCGTGAAGGGCTTTCATGGGAAACAAATTAACGAAGGAGAGGGGCGGAGGAAAGGGGAGGAACGGGAAATCCTTTCAGGGTGACGACCAAAGTCGTCACCCCGGGGGGTTATCGGAAGGAAACGACCTCGTCGAGGGGCTTGCGGCTCCGAGGAGCCACTTCGCCTTCTTTGTGCTTGTCGTTCAAGTGATCGCTGGGACCCGAGAACGAAACCGAGATCAGCACGGCCAGGATGGCTCCCTGGGGGAGACCCAGCAACTGGGCCGCCTTGACGGGGTCAAAGCCGGCCATGGGGTGGGTCACCAGACCCTCGTGGTGCGCTTGGATCTGGAGGGCCATCACGGCCTGACCCAGGTCGAAGAGGGCAAAGTCCCGACCCTCGGGGAGCCGAGCGTCGTAATCGAGGTGGGTCCAGGCCGCCACCAGCAAGGGAGCCTTCTTGGCCCAGTAGTTGCCGTCGGTGAGGGTGCCCCGAACTTGGTCGAGGAGCGCCGGTTCCTGGACGGCCACAAACCGCCAGGGCTGCTTGTTCGCGCAGGAAGGAGCCAAGACGGCCGCCTCAAAGAGGCGGTGCACCACGGCTTGGTCGAGAGGTCGATCCGAAAGGGCCCGGAGAGCCCTTCGGCCCGTGAGAGTGGGGNGAAGAGTGCTCAAGCGGCTACCCTCTTCAGGAAGAACCCAAACCGGGAAATCGCATCCGGGGCGAACCGGGTGCCGAAGTCCAAGACGGCCTGGCGGACCGTGACGTCGTCGCCGAGGTTCTGCTTCATGTAGTGCCAGTGGCGACTGACCCACAGGAAGAGTTCTCCCTTTCCGACTTCGGGGAAGGCGCGGTCCAAGCCTTCGGCTTCGATGGCATCGCTCAGGGGACCAAAGACAAGCATGTTCCAGGACTCAAAGGCTTCTTCGAGGGAAATTTCGTAGGGGATGTTTTGGTTGGCGAGGTATTTGTGCTCCTCGATCTGGTGGAGCAGTTCCTCTTCCCGGGCCCCGGCGAAGTCAGCCGGGCTGAAATGAATGGTATTCATACGGAACCTCCTTGGTTCTCTTTCAATGTACACCCTGGGGAAAAAACGTCAATGCATGAGAGTCCAAAATTGTCAAGAAAAATGTTATTTATCGATGATTTTCCTGAAACAGGGGACTTTTGGCTGTTATGGTCCTCTATTGTCCGTTGTAGGGAGGGNGAAGTGGCCCCCTTTTACGCCTGGACGGTCAGCGCGGTGATGTCGTCGACTTGGGGTGATGAGCCCTGCCACGCGTCCACGGTCAACGCCAACTGGGTGACAAATTCCTGGCTATTGTACTTGTAGCTCCGGGACAGAAACTCCCGGAGCGCCTCTTCGCCGTACCGGTGTCCCGATGGGTTGGTCAGGTCCGTCAGTCCGTCCGAGAAGACATAGACCTTGGTTCCCGGCTCCCAGGGAAGCCGGAACACCGCCCCGTCCTCGACTTGCAGAGCGTCCAGGCCCAGGGGGGGGAGATTGGGTCGCATGGCCTTTCCGGTCACTTTGTTTTCTTTCCGAGAATACCAGTAGACCGGTCCGTACCCAAAGTTGAGGATGTCCATGGTGGACGTCGGCGTGGGGGAGGCTGCCAGAGACAAAAGCACCCCGGTGACGAAGGTCCCCAAAGGAAGGATCTCCCGCAAAAAGTCGTTCAGCCTCAGGGCAAAGCGATCCAAGGCCGGGGCTCCGCCCTCTTCCGTCCGGACGGCGCTGAAGAATCCCGCCAGGGCACTGGTCACCATCGAGCCCGAAATCCCCTTGCCGGACACATCGAAGCATCCCATCAGGCAGGTTCCATCGGGCCACCCGACCTCCTGATAGAAGTCACCGCCCACCCCGTACGCCATCCGCACCAGGGTGGCCCGCTGCCACGGGGTTTCGGGGAGGCGGGAGCGACCCAAGGAGCCTTCTTGAACTTCCTTGGCCCGGGCCAAATCTTGGTCCCTGAGTTTGGCCGACCGGGACACGAGCCGCCTCAGGTCGGTGACTCCGTAATAGGCTCCATGGAGGTACACCACAAAGAGGGTGGCCAGGGCCTGGGAGTCGTCGGCAAAGAGTTGGGACACCACTTTGTCCACGGACTCCCGGGCGTCGAGGCTTTGGTGGGGGCTTAGGTCCTGGTCTAAGGGGCGGGACGAGAGGTTTTCCAGGAACTTTCCCGAACGCTCGAGGATCCGGGCCCGGGTCACGACGCCCACGACGCCCCCATCTTTCTCGACCGGCAGGGCAAAAAGTTCGGGTCTGGCCTGAAACTGTTCAGCGACCCAGTTCAAAGGACTACTGGTGTGGACGGGTTCCAGGGTCAGGGTCACGCTCCCCACCTGGTTTTCGCCGAAGGAGTCGTGCTGGGACTCGGGGGCGGGCTCATCCATCTCGACGTCGACAATGTCCATGGTCTCTCCTCAGCCGATTATACTCCAGGTTCTTGAGATCAAGGGCGGTTTCGAGCTATCCTCGACCATCATGCTTTTTCCTCAACGCACCACGACCTGCGGCGGTTTGACCCTCGCCCAGGCAAACGCCGACGTCGTCCTGAACGGCTGGGTCCATCGCATCCGGAACCAGGGCGGGGTGGCGTTTGTGACCCTCCGGGACCGCTACGGGACCACGCAGGTGGTGGTCGACGAACGGTCACCCTCGGGGTTGTTGGAGCAGGCAGCGGGGTTCAAGAACGAGTACTGTTTGGCCGTCACCGGCGTCGTTCGGGCTCGACCGGAATCGATGCGGAATCCTAAGATGGCCACCGGCGACATCGAAGTGGTGGCGACGGCCTTCCAAGTGCTGTCGACCGCCCCGGCCCTTCCGTTCCCCATCGAAGACGAAAACAAGGCCAATGAGAACATCCGCCTGCAATACCGGTACCTCGACCTGAGGACGGCGGCCATGAAAGACCGCATCCTGGTCCGGGACAAGGTGACCTGGGCGGCTCGCCAGTACCTTCATGACCAAGGGTTCCCCGAGATCGAGACCCCGACCCTGATCAAGAGTACCCCCGAGGGAGCCCGGGACTTCCTGGTCCCCAGCCGGGTGAACCGGGGAAAGTTCTACGCCCTGCCCCAGAGTCCCCAACTGTACAAGCAACTCCTGATGGTGGGCGGCCTGGACAAGTACTTCCAGATCGCCCGGTGTTACCGGGATGAGGATGCCCGGGGCGACCGACAGCCGGAGTTTACCCAGATCGATATCGAGATGAGCTTCGTCACCGCCGAAGACGTGTACCGTCTGGTGGAAGGGCTCATGAAGAAGATTTTTCGGGACGCCATTGGGTATGACCTGAAGGTCCCCTTCCCCCGGATTGCCTACGACGACGCCATGGAGCTGTACGGGAGCGACAAACCCGAGCTGAGGTTTGCCATGCCCATGAAGAACTTCAGCGTGTTCGTTCCCGGGAGCGGCTTCGGAGCCTTCGAGTCCGTCCTGGAGGCCGGGGGCGTCGTGAAGGCCTTGGTGGTGAAAGGGGCCGCCGAATACGCCAGCCGAAAGAAAATCGCCGAGTGGGAAGAAGCCGCCAAGGTGTACGGGGCCAAGGGCCTGGCTTCGATGAAGGTCATCGCCGGCCCCGACGGGACCCCCGCCCTGGACACGGGCGTGGCGAAGTTCTTCGCCCCGAGCACCGAGGGCATCCTCCGGGAATTGGATGCGGCCGTCGGTGACGTCATTCTGCTGGTGGCCGACCAGCCCAAGGTCGCGAACACCTCGTTGGGGGCTGTGCGGCTCAAGGCAGGGCGGGAACTCGGCTTGGCCACCCCGGGCGAGTTTGCCTTCAGTTGGATTGTGGACTTCCCCATGTTTGAGTTCAACGACGAGGAAAAGAAGTGGGAACCTGCCCACCACATGTTCACCATGCCCCAGGCTCGGTTCCTCGACACCTTCGACACGGACCCGGGTCCGGTCAAGGGGGACCTCTACGACCTGGTGTGCAACGGTTTTGAACTCGCCTCAGGGTCCATTCGTATCCATGATCCGGCGATCCAACAGCGGGTGTTCAGCACCGTGGGCTTTGACCCGGCGGAGGCCCAGAAGCGGTTTGGGTTCTTGCTCGACGCCTTTCAGTACGGTCCGCCTCCCCACGGAGGGATCGCACCCGGCCTTGACCGCCTGGTCATGATTTTGACCCAGCAGGACTCGATCCGGGAGGTCATTGCCTTCCCCAAGAACACCCTGGGGGCCAGCCCCATGGATGAAAGTCCGACCGCGGTGGACGAAGGGCAGCTCCGGGACCTAGGACTTGTTCTGAAATAAGAAGAGGCAACCGGAGGGGTATTCTCACCCCGGGTCGATGCAGAACCCGTAGTATACTGGGTTTGTGGAAGTGGCTCGGTGGATGGCAGTGGTATTCGACCTCGGCGTTCTGTTCCTGCTCCGGAGCTTCGGCGTGGCGTACCCCAACGGACTGCATTCCGCCGAACTGCAAGTCACGGTGCTGTTCGGGGCCGCGGCGGGTTGTTCCCTCTTCTTCCTGATCCCCCGGGTGAGGGAGCGTCGCCTCGGCTTGCTTCTGGCCGTGGTCAAATCGCTGATGCTCACCCTGGGCTTCCTCACCTTGCCCGTCTTTAGCCTGCTGTTTCTGCCGCCGCTGATGACCCACGGGGCCGTTCTCACGTTCATGCTCTCGGACCGGGCCGGCCCCTGGAACTTGGCCCTGGTCCCTGGGCTCCTCGCCCTCGCGGCGGTGACGTTTCCCGACATCCCCCTCTACCGAACCCTAGAGCCCCGGGAGGTTGCCTTGGTGGCGATCAGCACCGTCGGGGCCTGGTGGGTCCTGGTGGCCTTGCGGCGGTGGTGGAGGCTCTGGAAGGACCAGAAGGAACGGACCCAGAAGCTTCAAGCGGACCTGGTCCGGGTGACCGAAGCCAACGTCGGCTTTCAGGAGTACTCCTCGCTCATCGAACAGCAAACCCTTCGGGGGGAGAGGGACCGCATTTCCCGGGAGATCCACGACAGCACGGGCTACGCCCTGACCACCCTCAAGATGGTCTTTGAAGCCGCCAAAGGCTTGCTCGGGAAGGACCCGGATCGGGTCCAAGGGCTGATGGACCAGGGGATTGTCCTGTCCCGGGAGGCCCTCGTCGAGATCCGTTGTGCCCTCAAGGAACTCCGGCTTCGCCGGGATCCCCCCACCGAGGGNCTGCCGCTGGTGGTCCGCATGCTCAAGAATTTTGAGGCCGTCACCAACGTTCAGATTGTTCACGAGTTTTCCAACGCCCGCCAATCCTACGGGCCTGACATCAATCCCGTCCTTTATAAGATGGTTCAGGAGAGCCTTACCAATGCCTACCGGCACGGTCGGGCCAGCCGGGTCGATCTGTTGATCTACGAGGCCGATACCCAGCTTCGGGTCCGGATCACGGACAACGGACAGTCCTCGGCCGGGGTGGTGAAGGGGATTGGCTTCCAGGGGATGGAGGAGCGGATCGCCAGTCTGGGCGGCGCCATCGAGTTTTTGCCCCGGGCCCAGGGCTTCGAGATCAACGCCTCGATTCCCTTGGGTCGCAACGATCCCGGAGGGTGGAATGTCTGATCCAGGGTTAATTCGCCTGCTCATCGTCGACGACCAAGGGTTGTTTGCCCAACTGCTGAAGACGGTTCTCGAGACCCGATCCGATGACTTTACCGTGGTGGGCCTGGCTTCCAATGGCCAGGAAGCCCTGGAACGCGCCCAGGAGCTGAAACCCGATGTCATCCTGTTGGACATCAAGATGCCGGGTCTGGACGGGGTCGCGTGTGCCCGGGAACTTCTGGCCCGGGACCCTGGGACCCGGATCATCATGCTCACCACCTTCGACGACGAAGGTGCCGTCCACGCCACCATCGACGCCGGGGTGGCCGGGTACATCCTCAAGGATTGTGAACCCGAAGTGTTGTTCTCGGCGATCCACACCGTTCACTCGGGGGCGTCGACGGTGTCCCCGAGCATCCTGAAGAAGTTAGCCGGCCCCCGGTCTTCCAGCCTGCCCGACCTTCGAAGCCTGCTCAACCGTCGGGAACAGGAGATCCTGGTCTTGGTCGCCGAGGGCTTGGAGAACCGGGAAATCGCCGACCGCCTGTTTATCGCCGAGCAAACGGTGAAAAACAACATGTCCAACCTCTACGAGAAGCTCGAGGTCAAGGATCGGTCGAAACTGGTCAAGATCGCCGAGGCCTTCGTGGCTTCCCGAACGTCGGGGTGAGGACCCTACCCGAGGAACCGCTTGCGGATCCCCGCGATGAATCGCTTGGTTCCTACCCACCGGCGGAGTCGTACCAAAGACCGGGCGTCTTTTCCGGCGACGTAATGCACTTGGTCCTTGCCGTCGGTCGCGGCCGTCCAGACGACTTCGGCGATCTGCTCGGCGGTCGAGTAAGCCCCACCCCGGCCCGCAAAGGCTGCCATTGTCCTTTTTGCCAGCTCCTCGTAGGCCGGGTGCTGGGTCAGCGTCAATGACCGACCTGCGAAATCCGTGGTGATGCCCCCCGGGGCCACGGTCTTCGCCCGGATGCCGAACGGTCTGAGTTCAAAGGCCAAGCTTTCGTTCCAACCCTCGAGGGCCCATTTGGTCGCGTGATACACCGAGTTGAAGGGGAAGGTGACGTACCCGCCGATCGACGTGATGGCGATGAAGGTCCCGGCCTTTCGACTTCGGAAATGGGGCAGGAAGGCCTGGGTAACCCTGAGAACGCCCAGCAGATTGGTGTCGATCTGGCGGCGCAACTGCTCGTCGCTAGCCCCTTCGAAGGGGCCAGCCAGGCCGTAGCCGGCGTTGTTGAGGACCACGTCGACGGTGTGGGTGGCCAACACGGTCTCGACGGTCTTACGAATCTGTTCCGGGTCGGTGACGTCGAGAGCCACCACCGAGATACCGGCCTTTCCGGTGAGCTCGGGGGCCGCCCCGGGGTTGCGCATCGACGCCACCACGGTCCAGCCGCGGTCAGCGAAGAGCAAGGCTACTGCCTTGCCCAGCCCGGACGAAGCTCCGGTGATGAAAATAGTCTTGTTCATGGTTCTCTCCTTCTTACCACATTATGCAGAAGCTGGTCGTTGTCCACTGTTTCCNCCTGAGCCTCCAACGCCTCGCCCAGGGTGGCCTCCTGGAAAAAGGTCCCGGGGACGGGACGCCGGGTCCGGACGTCGAGGAACGCCCAAAGGGTCGTGGCCCGGACGCACGGCTCCTCCGAGGCGTTGTACACGACGAACTCTCGGTGGCCCTGGAAGGCTGTCCACTGGGACAACCAAGTCTCCACCGTCACCGTTTCCCCGTAGGAAGGGTACCGGAGGAATTCGATGGAACCGCCTCGCACCNCCCAGCCATAGCCCTCCCGCAACAGGCTAAAAACGTCGACGCCCCGGGCGTAGCTATCGTCCATGGCAGCTTCCTCGAGGACTTCGAGGGCTGCACTGGACTTCAGCCGGCCCTCGCCGTCGACGTGGTGGTATTGGATTTTTTGACGGGTCGAGAACGCCTGAGGGTGGATCACCGCTCCAGAATACTCACCGAAGGGGTGCCGATCCAGCCACAACTCGGCCTCAACGGCAGCGAATCGGTACCTTTTCGGTACTGGTGTACCTGTACGGCTCCGAAAACCCCCCTCATCCTGGGATAAAGAGAGGAGGAGTTTATGAAAACTGCGTTCTGTGCCTTGGCGTTGGCCTTGGCCGTTCTCGTTTCGGTCCCCGCGGGCTTTGCCCAACAACCCCGGGAACTACGGATCAGCGTCCTGGCCTGGATGACGGGCAAGTACGACCTCGACGGTGCCGCCAAGAAGTTTGAGGCGGACCACCCCGGGGTCAAGGTGACGATCACCAAGCTCGACACCGTGGACACGACCACGAACCTGCTCCAATGGTCCCAGGGAAAGACCACCATCGACTTGGCCCTCGGGGGAAGTCGAGAAAACATCGTCCCCTATGCGGCCAAGGACCTGATTGTCCCCTTCGACACCGGCTTTTACGACTCCAAGATCACCAAGGACGACATCATCCCTACCTTCCTGGAACTGGGGAACATCGAAGGTCACCAGTACATGATGCCCATGATGGGTGAGGTGCTGTTCATCGTCGTCAACAAGAACCTCATGAAGAAGGCGGGGCTCGTGGACGCCCAGGGCAACGTGAAAGTTCCGGCGACCCTCGATGACCTCTTTGCCGAAGCCAAGCAGGCGACCATCGTGGAAGATGGCAAGGTGACCCAGGTGGGTCTCTCCATCGACTGGGGTGCGAACTTCATGGCCTACAACTACATGGTCGGGCTGCAGGGACTGAAGGGATCGATTTACAAAGCGGGGACCAAGACCCTCGATTTCAGCAGCCCCGAGGCCAAACAATGGATGACGTTGTGGCAGAACCTCGTGAAAGCGGGCTACNCCCCCACCGACAGCTTCGCCGACGTCGACGCCGGTCGGTCGAACTTCAAGGCAGGCAAGGTGGCCATGCACATCACCGCTGCCTCCCGGTGGGTGGAAGCCGAGGCCGTGTTGGGCAAGGGGAACGTGACGGTGATCCCCATCCCCGGTACCGACAAAACGGGATCGTTGACCTACATCCATGGGGCCATCATTCCCCGGCTGTCGCCGAACCAAGACTTGGCCAAGGCCTTCATCAAAGAACGGCTGTACGACAAGGACTTCCAGGTGACCGCGCTGAACAAGTTCGGCAAGATGTCCCCCCTGGTATCCCAGTACGCTTCGGCCACGGCCCCGGAATGGAAGGTGGTCCTCGCCGCCACCCAGAAGGCTGCCACCAGCCCCCTGTACAAGGATTTTCCGAAGCTGGACTCCATCCTGCAAGTGGAACTTCAGAAGATGATCACGGGCCGCCAGACCGTTGACGTTACCTCGACGAACCTGGATCACTTCGTGGAATCGATCAACAAGACCACAGGGCTGAAGCCGTGACCAACCACCTTCGACTGGGCCAGTTCCTGAAAAAACAGATTCCCGGCTACTTCTTTTTGCTCCCTGGGTTTTTGTTCGTCTTCATCTACATGCTGTACCCACTGATCCAGTCGTTGGTGTTCAGCTTCACGAACTATAACTTTGCCTACGACGACAAGCCGAACTTTGCCGGGATCGATAACTTCCTCAAGGTGTGGTCCGACTCCTACTTCCTGGATGCCTTCCGGAACACCATGGTCTACACCGTCGCCTTCTTCCCGGTGATGATGGTCCTGGGCCTGGGGTTGGCCCTGCTCCTCGAGAAGGGGGTGAGGGGGNCGGGAACCTTCCGAACCCTCATCTTCCTTCCCGTGGTTATCCCCCTGTCCCTGACGGGAATCATCTTCCAATGGATTCTCAACGAGCAGTTCGGCCTTCTCAACTTCTTCTTGAAGGAGACGCTCCACCTCGGTGGGTTGACCCGAAACTGGCTGGGGGACGACACGTGGGCCATGGTGAGCATCATCGGGGTCAGCGTGTGGAAGTACGTGGGGATGCTGGTCATCCTGTTCATGGCAGGCCTTCAGGCCATTCCCCAGGAGCAGTACGAGGCCGCCGACGTCGATGGAGCCACCGCCTGGCAGAAGATCTGGTACGTGACCCTCCCCAACCTGCGGAACTCCTTCATCGTCTGTGGCATCTGGACCATCATCCAGTCGGTGAAGGTCTTTGAGCAACCCTTCATCATGACCAACGGTGGCCCGGGAACCTCGACCTTGGTCCTGTATCAGTACACCTGGCAGAACGCCTTCAAGTTCTTTGAGATGGGCTACGCCTCGGCCATTGCCTACATCATGGGGATGATCATCCTGGTGTTCTCGTTCCTCAATCTCAAACTCAACCGAGCCCAGTAGGAGGATGCCGTGAGACAAAATCTATCGGTCCGGGTGACCCGGATTGCCATCTTTCTTCTGCTGGGGGTCACGGCCTTTCTCTTTGCCGTCCCCTTCCTGTGGTCATTGCTGACGTCGCTGAAGACCAATACCGAGATCTACTCGCCCACGCTGATCGTCTTTCCGACCCACGTGTCCTTTGAGCACTACCTGAAAGTCTTCACCGAGATGCAGGACTTCGTGTCGTTCACGGTCAACACCGTCATTGTGACCCTCTGGTCGGTGCTGTTCACGGTGCTGTTCAGCGCCATGATGGGGTATGCCTTTTCCAAGCTTGAGTTCTTCGGCAAGAAGCTGTTCTTTGCCTTCGTCCTGTTGATCCTCACCTTGCCCTACGCCATCTACCTCATTCCGATTTACATCATGGAAGACCGGGTGGGCCTGGTGAACACCCAATGGGGACTGATCCTGCCGTACATTGCCATCAACCTTCCCATGTCGATTTTCATCATGCAGGGGACGTTCAACAGCATTCCGAACGAACTGGCCGAAGCGGGGACCATCGACGGCTGCAATTTCTTCCAGACCTGGTGGAAGCTGATGCTGCCCATCGCAGGACCCGGGGTGGCGACCATCGTCATCTTCACCTTCATCAACGTGTGGGGAGAGTTTATGTTCGCCCGAACCCTCACGTCGTCCCCGGCGGCTCAAACCCTGGCCGTGGGGATCACCTTCCTTCGGGATGAAGCGGCGTCGTGGCAGTTCGGAACGTTGACGGCCACCATCACGCTGTCGCTCATTCCCCTGGTGATCCTGTTTCTCGCGATGCAACGATTCTTCATCAAGGGCATCACCGAAGGGGCCCTGAAAGGGTAACCCCTTCCCTAAAAAAAAAGCCCCGGGTGCCGGCCAAGGCCGACCCGGGGCTCCCTTCCGGGGGGAAAACCCTCGCTTACTTAAACCACTTGGCGACGACGCCGTCGACCACGGAGTTGGCCGAAGCCAAGGCCTTGGCGGTGACTTCGTCACCCATCAAGGTACCGCCCACGGGGGCGAAGGTGATGTCGGTGACACCGATGGCGTTCAGGTAGAAGGTGAACGCCGGGATGATGGTCTGGCGAGCGTGACCGACGTCGTAGATACCACCCGAAGCGAAGACCACCAAGGCCTTGAGCTTGGTGAGCTGGCCATGGGCCTGGCCCTTTTCATCGTACTTGATGGTCTTGCCGGCTTGGAGAACGGCGTCAATGTAGGTCTTGACCACGCCGGGCTCGGACCAGTTGTGGGTGGGGAACGCGAACACCACATGGTCGGCGCCCGAAATCTCGTCGATCAGCACGTCGAAGGGCTTGATCGCTTCGGCAAACTGACCCTCGAGGGTCTTGCCCATGAAGCCCCGCTGCAGGTAGGCGTTCATGCTGGTCTGGTCGTAGGCGGGGGCAGCGTGCTTGATCAGGTCGCGGTCCACAATGGTGGTCTTGCCCTTGGCACTGGCCAGGAAATGGTCCAGGACCTTCTTGGTCGACGAGTAGGGATTCGGCAGATACGAAACAACAAGAGTCTTGCTCACGGAGGNAACCTCTTACTAAGGATATGGCAACGAATGCGAAAGCATTGGTTGCATGTGCAAATAAATACTTCGAATCACTTGCAGAGTCAAGTATATTATGGTACTTTTTTTCCATGGACGCACGCTGGTCCCAGGTTTGGGACACTCTGGTGGCAACGCCTTTTGGCCTCTACTCAACGTGGGAACGCAGGCTTCAGGACGCCTGTGGGTTACCGGCGCTCCATTTCCACGTCCTTCAGATCCTGTCCGAATCCGAGGAGGGGCGCCTCCGGCTCCAGGAGTTGGCCGACGCGGTCCGGCATAGCCAGAGTGGCACGACCCGGCTGGTGGACCGGCTGGAACGGGAAGGCCTGCTCGAGAGGATTTCCTGTGAATCGGACCGGAGGGNGACCTGGGCCACCCTGACCGACCGGGGCACCCAAGCCTACCAACGGGCGGTGCCCATCTGGGATGCGTTCTTAGAAGAACACCTGAGGCGGGGGCTCACCGGCGACGAGGCCGAGACCCTCAAGGCCCTGTTGCTCAAGCTGCAAAGCNCCCTGGCCGCCGACGCTCCCAGCTGTCCTTCCCTGGTGGGAGCCGCTAGCTCTTCTTGAACTGGAAGATCGGCTTCTTGGGGTCCTGGCCGAAGTACCCCTGCCAGACCAAGCCCGTGGGCGTGGGTTCATAAATCAAATAGAAGTGGTGGGGGAAGAAGAAGGCGCCCACCCCTTGCAGGCTCATGTCCGCCACCAGATACGGGCGCCCCGGGGGCAGCGCCGCCCTGAACTCACCGGGATACTGGTAGAGGCTCGACACCGAGGTAGGGTCGTCGGTCTGTCGAAAAACAATGAGGAAANCCCCGACCATCCCCCCGTCTGGGGACAGGCTTTGAAGTTTCAAGCCGTCCCGGATGCCGGCCCGCCACGCCTGGACGACGAGGTGGGGTAGTTCCGTCCGCAAGACAACCCCGGCCTTGAGGTCGACCCGTCGGTCCGACTGGACGGCCCCCTTCACGGTGACGGTGGTGTGCACGGTGGTCCGTTGGGCATCGGTGGTTTCCGTCACCGAGCCCTCGGTGGGGTCGGTGGTGACCGACGTCACCAAGGTCCCGTTGGCCCGAAACTCCTGGTGGGACAGGCCTTGGTCCGACTTCCAGTCTTCAGAAAAGGACCCATCCGCGGCGTAGGTCCTTTGCAAGACGTAGGTTTGACGGGTGGTGGGGTTACCAGGGGTCAGGGACAGGATGTTCACCTGGGCGGGCAAGGTCAAAGGGGCGCCCCAAACCCGGTCGGCCACCGACGCGAGGGCGGTCTGAGAAAAGGCTGGATCCGTGGTGGCGACCACAAGAACAGCAAGAAGCGAGGCAAAGCGCATGGGATCTCCTCGGACCAATATACTTGATTCCTGGCTTTTTTTGTCCTATGGTGACACACCATGCCCCACACGACCGACGACCTTCGCATCGAGGCTCTCAAGCCTCTCCTCCCCCCTGCCATCCTGATGGAAGAGATCCCCTTGCCGGATTCCGGGCGCCGCTTCGTGGCCCGAACCCGGGAAGCTTCGGGGACCATCATCGAGGGTACCGACGATCGGCTGTTGGTCGTGGTCGGTCCCTGCTCCATCCACGACGTCCACGCAGGCCGGGAGTACGCCGAACGACTCCTGGGCCAAAGGGAAAAATACAAGGCCGACCTCGAGATCGTCATGCGGGTGTATTTTGAAAAGCCCCGGTCCCGCTCCGGGTGGAAGGGACTGATCAACGACCCCTCCATCGATGGAAGTTTTCAGATCAACAAAGGCCTGAGGGTCGCCCGGCAGTTTCTCGTCGACGTGGTGGGCCTGGGCGTNCCCGCCGCCGTGGAGTACCTCGACACCATTAGCCCTCAGTTCATCGGCGACTGCGTCACCTGGGGGGCCATTGGGGCCCGGACCACCGAGAGTCAGGTGCACCGGGAGCTAGCCTCGGGGTTGTCGACCCCCGTGGGCTTCAAGAATGGCACCGATGGAAACATCAAGATCGCCATCGACGCCATCCATGCGTCCCGGATCCCTCACCACTTTCTTTCGGTGACCAAGCAGGGCGTGGCGGCCATCGTCGCGACCAAGGGCAATCCCCTGGGACACATCATCCTCCGGGGGGCGGGGTCGGGGCCGAACTACTCCCACGAATGGGTGGAAAAGACAGGGAAGGCCCTGGTCGAAGCCGGGCTGCCCAGTCGGATCATGATCGATTGCAGTCACGGAAATTCGAAGAAGGATCCCTCCCTCCAGCCGTTGGTGGCGGCGGACGTCGCCGGTCAGGTGGCCGCCGGGGACACGTCCATCTTTGGCGTGATGCTCGAAAGTCACCTCGTGGGCGGGAACCAGAAAGAGGGCCCCCTGGCGAAGCTGACCTATGGTCAGTCCATCACCGACGCCTGTCTGGGCTGGGAAGAGACCCTTCCGGTCCTGGACGGGTTGGCTGCCGGGGTCCGGGCCCGGCGGACCATCGCCCAACGATGACCTGAGGAGGCCTTCCATGGACCCGTCCACCCTTCGCTCCTACGCAAGGCTTCTGCTGAAAACCGGGGTCAACCTGCAACCCGGGCAGAAGCTCGACGTCGGCTGGGAACTCGAACATCGTGCCTTCGTAGAAATCCTCACCGAAGAGGCGTATGCCCTGGGGGCGTCGTACGTGAACCCCCGGTTGGTGTCGCCGTCCCTCACCCGGCGACGAGCCCTGGCCTCGGGGGCCGACCACCTCGACTTTGTCCCGGGGTGGATGACGGCCTATTGGGAGGAACTGGTCCGGGACGACTGGGCCGTGGTCGCCCTCACCGGGGCCGGGGATCCCGAGGCTCTCGACGGCGTGGACCCCGGGCGCCTGGGTCGCATCCAAGCGGCGGTGGGGGCCCGGCGGCGGCCCTACCTCGAGGCCATGACCAAATCTCAGTTTTGCTGGAACGTTGCGGCGGTCCCCACCGACGGTTGGGCCCGGCAGGTCCTGGGGCCCCAGGCCTCGGCCGGGGACCTCTGGACCCTGCTTATTCCCATCCTGGGCCTGGACGAGGCCGACCCGGCCGCTTCTTGGGAACGCCGGATTGCCACCCTGGCGTCCCGACGTCGAACCCTCGACGGTTTGGCCATCGACCGGTTGCATTTCACCGGTCCCGGGACTGACCTGACGGTGGGTCTCTTGGCGCAGTCCCGGTTCCGGGGTGGGGACGAGGTTGCCGGGAACGGTCGGGCCTTTGCCCCCAACCTGCCCACCGAGGAAGTCTTCACCACCCCGGATTGGCGGCGTACCGAGGGGGTCGTGGCCTGCACCCGGCCCGTGGAGGTCATGGGCTCGGAGGTTCAAGACGCCCGGTTCACCTTCCGGGAAGGGCGGGTTGTGGACTTCGCCGCCCGGAAGAATCAGGACCTGCTGGGTCGGTACCTGGTCCAAGACGGCCAGTCCAACGCCTTGGGCGAGGTGGCCCTCGTGGATGGCTCGAGCCGGATTTTCCAATCGGGCCGGGTGTTCCACAACATCCTCCTCGATGAAAATGCCGCTTGCCACATCGCCCTGGGTTCGGGGTACCCCGACGCGGTGGACGGGGGCCGGGACCTGGGTCCTGACGAGCTGTTGGCCCTGGGGTGCAACGTCAGCCAGGTCCATACGGACTTCATGATCGGCGGCCCGGACGTCAGCGTGGACGCGGTCACGAGGAAGGGTCAGACGATTCGGATCCTCGACCGAGGGTCGTTCGTCCTCAGTTAAGCAGCACCGACGTCGAAGGGGCCCGAAGCCCCGGGACGGCGCCAAAGCGACGACCGCGCCCGGCGTACTCCCGGAGGGCGGCCCGGAGGTCTGCTTCGGTAAAGTCAGGCCAGAGCCGGGGGCTGAAGATGAATTCGGCATAGGCCGCTTGCCACAGCAGAAAATTGCTCAGCCGCATTTCTCCGCCGGTGCGGATCATCAGATCGAGGTCGGGCAACTCGGGAACGTCCAGGTGCTTCCGGAGGTCGGACGCCGCAAAGGCCTGACCCGTGGCGCCCTTGGCCCACCGGTTCACCGCCCGGACGATCTCGTCCCGGCCCCCGTGGTTCAAGACGAGGTTCACCGTCATTCCTCCGTGGCCGGCGGTTTGGGCGACCACCCGATCCACTGTTTTGCGGACGTCGGACGACAGCGCCTCCCGGTCCCCACTGTGGACCACCCGGAGGCCCAGTTGCCGGTAGAAGTCAAATTCCTTTTCTAGGTGGAGGGCTACCAGCCCCATGAGGAACCCCACCTCTTCGGTGGACCGCTTCCAATTTTCTGTGCTGAACACGTAGAGCGACAGGACGCGAACCCCGGCCTCACTGGCGGCCTGGGTGACCCTGCGGGCGGCCTTCAGGCCTTCGAGGTGCCCCTTGGTCCGATCGAGGCCCCGGGCCGTGGCCCAGCGACCGTTCCCGTCCATTATGATCCCAACGTGGTGTGGCACAACCATGGATACCCTCCGTTCCACCCATCGTGGACGAGGCCGGGGCGGTGCCGCCAGGGGAGACCGCTGGGAAAAGGGGACCAGACCCGTAGTATACTGCGCCCATGCCTCCTTGGACCGACCTTGTTGCCCCGGTGCTGGCCTTCGCCGCCGGGCTCCCCGCCGTCACCCTGGCCTTGGTGCTGTGGCGCCGAACCCGGGATCGCAGCTTTGAACTTCTCGCCACGGGCCTGGGGCTCTTGGCGATCCTGGCCTTCTTGTTGTCGGTGGGAATCTTTCTGGCCGCGGCTCGGTTGGTGGCCAACCCCGACCTTCGGTTCCTCCTCTGGAACACCACCTTCTTGATTTCCTTCGTGAGTCTCGTGGTGCTGCGCCGCTTCACCGCCCTCGTGGTCCCCGGGCCTCAAACGGTCCGAACGTTTCCCCGGGCTTTTTCGTTCGCCAGTGCGTTGTTCTATGGCATCGTCTTGGTCTTGGCCTTTGCCCTTAGTCCCCGGGTCGTGGACTTCGAGGGTCGCGGGGTCTATGCGCTGAGCGCTGCCTACTACCTGGTCGGGTTCCTGGGCCCCGGACTCCACCTCTGGAAAGCCCGACGGGCCGTCCCCGGGTGGCTGGGCCGACTCTTGGTCCGAGGCCCCCTCTTGGCCATCCCCGCCTTGGGATTGGTGGCCTACGAGGCCCTCCGGTGGGCCTTGGCCGGGGACGGAGCGTGGCCCTCCCTCGGGCCCCTGATCGCCCTGGTGTTCTTTCTTCTGGTGAGCGTGGAACTCTTCCGCATCCTGGAAGCCCAGCCGGCCGAGGGGTCCCCGGGCCCTGGACCCACCCCCTCGGATCGGGTGCACAAGATCGCGAACCGCTGCGTGGCCGATCCCCTGACCCGCCGGGAGCTAGAAATCCTCGGGCTCCTCCTCGAAGGGTGGCGCAACCAGGATATTGCGGACCGCCTCGGGTTGTCCCCCAACACCGTGAAGAACCACGTCTACCGGGTGTACCAGAAGACCGGGGCGGCGAACCGGGTCGAGTTGGTCGGCCTCGCCGACGATTAGCCGGCGGGGCCGAGCCCGGGGTCAGACGTGGGGCAGGGGGATCACGTCACCGTGGAGGGGTTCCACCACGGCGTCACCCACCACGATCTTGTCGGCCACGGCAAAATCCCGGGCGAACCGGGTCGGGGTCAACACCAGGGTCCGGGATAGGCTCGTCCCGGGGTCGAGGCGGCTTCCCGCCGCCAATTGGACCAGGGGCCCGAGCCGACTGTGGGCCGCCGCCCGAATTTTGAGCCCCAAGGACAGGGGCGCCTCTAAAGTGGCTTGACGATGGATGCCTTTGAGACCCAAGGGGGGCGGGGGGAGGGNCTCGAGGAACCGCAACGACGCCCGGAAGAAGTCTCGGGTTCCCCCCAGCGAGATCACGGGGCCCTCCCAGGGGACCAGTCGCCCCGAGGTTTCCCATACCAGGGGCTGGACGGACCGGGCCCCGGCGGAAGGGAACCCAAAGGGAACCTTGGGGCCCACCCAGCCCCGGGGGTCCGCGGNGGGGACAAAGAACACGAGGGCATCGTCGTCCCCCAAGAACAGACACTGCTGGACCAGGGCTTGGGACAGGGTCCATCCCGTCGGCCAGGGGCCCACGGGCCAGCCGCGGACGGACCAGGCAAGGGCCCGGCCTTGAAGGCGCTCTTCGAGGGCACTGTCATCGGGGATTTCCCCCGCTGGGTGGCACCGGAGGATCCGGGCCTGGGTCACTCCCTGGGCCAGGAACGAGGCTTCGTGGAGATCGAGGACCGTGCCCCCCGGCAACGGAAGAAACAGGGGATCGTCGGACCAGTGCTCTTCCAACACGCCAAAGTCGCCGGGACGGCTGATCAGCAAGGCTTTCATACGGATATAAACGGCGCAACCGGGCTGGAGGTTAAGGATCGTCGTTGCTTTGCCGGGGATTTCACACTAGTATCCGGTCCATGTCTGTGAATCGCGTCCACCGGCTCCCCGGGCTGGATCCCTGGGACCACTTGGCCCGGGAAGAGGTCCTTCTGGATCACCTCGACCCGGGGGCCTCGGCCCTTGTTCTCTACGTCAATCGCCCCTGCCTCGTCCTGGGCAAGCACCAAAACCCCCTCCGGGAAGTTCGCTTGGACGAAGCGGCCCGCCGGGGTGTGCCCTTGGTCCGCCGGGCTTCCGGAGGCGGGACCGTTTGGCACGATGAAGGGAACCTGAACTGGGCGTGGATGGGGCCCAAGGAGGGGTACGACCGGGATGGGGTTTCGCACCGGGTGGCCGAGGCCCTAGCCCCCCTGGGCCGGGCCTTGGTCGTCGGTGACAAGGGCGACCTCTTCTGGGACGGCAAGAAGGTCTCGGGGGCCGCCTACCTGGTACGCCGGGATCGCATCTTGCATCACGGAACCCTCCTGTGCCGGGCGCACCTCGAGGATCTTCGGGGCGTCCTGGGGACCACCGGGGCCCTGGACGCCTGGGTCGGGGTATCGTCCCGGCCCTCGCCGGTGACCAATCTGGACTGCGACGTGGCCACGGTGGCCGCCAGCTTGGTGGCAACGTTTGGTGGGTCCCAGGTGTCCGAAGACCAGGGCCTGGGCGACGCGGAGTTTGAGCACGGGGTCCAAGACCGGGCCGAGGGCCTTCGGTCAGACCAGTGGCTGTGGGACCAGACCCCCCCGTTCACCTGGACGGGGCAGACCAAGGTGGGCACCGTCACCGTGACCGTCCGGGGCGGCCTCGTGGAATCGATCGAGGATGACAGATCCAGGAATCTGAGTAAAATGGTTGGGAAGCGTTTCTTCACGGCCGAGTTCTTTGACTATATTCGGAGCAGGGAGGGNGTATGACGAAGGATGAATTCCTCAAAAAGTTTCGCTCGACGGTCGAGGAGACTCCTCAAGCCGTCCTGGCGACGTTGACCGATGAGGGCTACCCCGCGATGCGGTACATGACCCCTGCCATGGTTCGGAACAACGACACGTGCCTCTACGCCGTCACCGCCGCAACCTTTCCCAAGGTCAGAGACCTGGGCTCTCACCCCCTGGTGAGCTGGATGGTGACCAATCCCAAGACCCGGGAGATCTTTTCGTTCCGAGGAAAGATCCATCTCGTCGAGGATCCCCGATTTAAGTCGGAGCTCCTCGAGGAGATTGGCCAGGGCCTGGAGACCTTCTGGCGGTTGAACGACGATCCCTCGGATCTCGTCTGCCTCGAGACTCGGTTGGTTTCCGGGGAGNACTTCAATCCCAAGACCGCTGAGAAAGTCCAAATGACCCTCTAGACCCTCTCTTGCCCAGGCAAGGGGAAACTTTTGAAAGGCCCATCCCAAGGTCGGGCCTTTCCCAGGAGAACCGTGTGCGACCGATCCAAGGGTACGACAAAGAATTCCTCCATCGCCTCCTCAGGGAGATGCTCCTGATCAGGCGATTTGAGGAAAAGGCCGGACAGATGTACGGCCTCAAGAAGATTGGTGGCTTCTGTCACCTGTACAACGGCCAGGAGGCCGTGTGTTCCGGGGCCGCGGCGGCCCTCCGCAAGGGCGTCGACCGGCTGTTAACCGGCTACCGAGACCACGGTCACGCCATTTCCATGGGCCTGGACCCCAAGGCCATCATGGCCGAGCTGTACGGCAAAGCGACGGGGGTGTCGAAGGGGAAGGGCGGGTCGATGCATATGTTCGACTACGAAAAGGGAATGTGGGGTGGGAACGGCATCGTGGGCGGCCAGATTCCCCTGGCCACCGGGGNAGCCTTTGCCCAGAAGCAACAGAAGACCGGGGGGGCCACCATCGTGTTCTTCGGTGACGGTGCCATCCACCAGGGGGCCTTCCACGAGGCCATGAACCTGGCCGCCCTCTGGAAGTTGCCCGTGGTGTTTGTCTGCGAAAACAACCAGTACGGCATGGGCACCTCGGTGGACCGCGCCAGTTCGGTCAGCGATCTGTTCGTGAAAGGCCAGGCCTACAACATCCCGTCGAAGATGGTCGACGGGATGGATGTCATCGCGGTCCTGGAGGAAGTCAAGGACGCCATGGACACGGCGCGCACCACCTTTCAACCGGCCTTCCTGGAAATCAAGACCTACCGCTACAAGGGCCACTCGATGTCGGACCCGGCCAAGTACCGCACGAAGGAAGAGACCGAATCGTTCCTTCAGCAGGATCCCATCCTTCATTTGAAGACGAGGATGATCGAGGCCAAGCTCCTCACCGAGGACCAATACAAGGACCTCGATAAAGAGTTGAAGGAAGAGGTCATGCAGACGGTCGAGTTTGCCGAGTCCAGCCCCGAGCCCGCCCTCGGGGAGATGTACACCGATATTTACGCCTAACCGGAGAAAAGCACTATGGCAATGATTACGTTTCGGGAGGCCCTTCGCCAGGCTCTCGACGAAGAGATGNCCCGGGAACCCGCCGTGGTCATCATGGGCGAGGAAGTCGCCCAATACGATGGAGCCTACAAGGTCACCAAGGGGCTCCTGGACAAATACGGCCCGGACCGGGTCCTCGACACCCCCATCACCGAGCTGGGCTTCACCGGGCTGGCGGTCGGGGCCGCCTTCGCTGGGATGCGTCCGGTCGTCGAGTGGATGACGTTCCAGTTTGGACTGTTGGCCGTGGACCAGCTCATCCACAATGCGGTGAAGTACCGTTCGATGTCCGGCGGACAGTTTAAATGCCCCTTGGTCGTCCGGGGGCCCAACGGGCCCGCCGAGTTCCTGGCCGGCCAGCACAGCCAGAGCTTTGCCAGTTACTTTGTCCACGTGCCCGGGTTCAAAGTGGTGGCTCCGTCGACCCCCTTCGACGCCAAGGGGTTGCTGAAAGCGGCGATCCGGGACGACAACCCTGTGATCTTCCTGGAAAGTGAAATGAGCTACGGCCACAAGGGCGAGGTACCCGAAGAGGAGTACCTGGTCGAACTGGGGAAGGCCGACATCAAGCGCGCCGGGGAGCAGGTGACCCTCATCAGTTTCAGTAAGCCGGTCCTGATGTGTTTGGCCGCCGCCGAAGAATTGGCCAAGGAGGGCATCCAGGTGGAGGTCGTCGACCTTCGCTCCCTGGTTCCCCTGGATCGGGCTACGGTCTATGCCTCGGTTCGCAAGACAAATCGGGCGGTCATCGTCGATGAGGCGTGGCCCAAGGCGTCGGTGGGGAGTTGGCTCCAGGCCGAGATCATGAAGGATTGCTTCGACGATCTCGACGCCCCGGTGGAACTCGTGGCCAGTGAGGACGTCCCCATGCCCTACAACCACACCCTCGAACTTGAAGTGCAACCGACCGTCCCCAAGATTGTCGCCGCCGTCAAGCGGGTCCTGTACCGCTGAGCCTGGCCAAGATAAGGAGCTATGAACTATGGCAGAGAAAGTCTTTATGATCGCCCTGAGTCCTACGATGGAAGAGGGGGCCATCCTCAATTGGAAGAAGAAGGTCGGTGACTCCGTCCGGATGGATGATCCGCTGTGTGAAGTGGAAACCGACAAGGCCAGCATGGATTATTTGTCGTCCCAGGAAGGAACCCTGCTGGCCATCGTGAAAGAGGTCGGGACTTCGGCGAAGGTCGGTGACCTCATTGCGGTGCTCGGGGAGCCGGGAGAGGACGTTTCGGCTCTGTTGGTGGGTTCGCCGGCCCCCGCCCCGGCTTCCAAGGCTTCGTCGGCTCCCAAGACCCCTTCCCCCATGGAGGCCATGGCCGCGGCGGTAGCGGCGGCGGCGGCCGAAGTGGCCGCTTCCGGACGGGNGAAGAGCTCGCCCCTGGCCCGGAAGATTGCCCTCGAAAAGGGTGTGGATCTGGCTCAGGTCCCAGGGTCAGGGCCCGCGGGTCGGGTGGTCAAGGCCGACGTCGAAGGGTTCCAGGCCGCCCCCCCGGCGACCAGTACCGGTGGTGGGTTTGCCCCCGCCGGAGCCCCCTCGGGGCTCAACGACGACCGCCTGCCGGTGAGCCGCAAGCGACAGACCATTGCCAAGCGCCTGGGCGAGAGTCTGTTCACCGCCCCGCACTTCTTCCTCACCCTCGGGATTGAGATGGACAGCCTGCTGGAAGCCCGGGACCGGCTCAACGCCAAGCGCAAAGAGAAAGTGGGCCTCAACCCCTTCCTTCTGAAATTCCTGGCCGAGGCGCTGAAGAAGCATCAGGCGTTGAATTCCAGCTGGGAAGGCGAGTTCATCCAAAATCACGGGAGCATCGACCTCGGGATTGCCGTGGCCCAACCCGACGGACTCATCNCCCCCATTGTGAAGAACGCTGGCTCCAAGGGGATCCTCCAGATCGAAAGCGAGCTCAAGGACTTGATCGACCGGGCCCGGACCGGCGGGTTGAAGCCCGAAGAGTTCACCGGAGCGACCTTTACCATCAGCAACCTCGGGAGTTTCGGGATCGAGGAATTCACGGCCATCATCAATCCCCCCGGGGTGGCCATCCTCGCCCTCGGTGCGACGATCAAGACCCCGGTGGTGGCGGACGACGATACGATTGTGATCAAGCGGATCATGAAGGTGACCCTCAGCTGTGACCACCGGGTGGTCGACGGTGCGGTGGGCGCTGCCTTCCTCACGGACTTTAAGAAGATGGTGGAGGACCCGTACACCGTCCTGTTGTAACCCAGTGCCTTGTTCAATCCGGCGACGAGGGAGTACAGTGAACGGATGAAGTTCCTTGTGCTCCTTCCCGCTGTGATCCACCTCTACATCTTCGTTCTCGAGAGTTTTCTGTGGGGCAAACCCAAAACCAACGAGACCTTTGGCCTTCGGCCGGCCGATGTGGAAGCCACCCGACCCCTGGCGTTCAACCAAGGGGTGTACAACCTGTTGCTGGCAGTGGCCATTCTCGCCGGATGGTCGCTGTGGATGGGAGTGCCGGCCTTCGATAAGGGCCCCTTCGCCGGTGGCGTGTTGCTGGTGTACGGACTCGGGTCCATCACCGTGGCCGGTCTGACCCTGTTGGCGTCGTCGCCCCGGCTGTGGCGCTCGGCCCTGGTTCAACTGGTCCCCGCCGTGGTAGGCCTGGCCGTCGTCTTCACCCCCGGCCTCTAGAGCGAACCTCCCGCCTTGATGCCCTCTCGGTACCGGTTTCACTCCATCCTGTTCCTCGCCTCCTTCGGGATGAGCTTGGCCTCAGGAATCGAAAACTACGCCCTCATTTTCTACGTGAAGGACCTCTTCGGGGTCGATAAGACGGCCGTTGGCCTCATCTCGGCCGGGATGGACCTGTTCTATTTCCTGGGGATTCTGGCCTTCCTGTCCTGGAAGAAGCCCCATCCCCGGTTTGTCCTGTGGTTGGCCACCTGGGCCATGGCCCTGTGCATTGGGGTCTACCTGCTGATCCCGGATTGGACGGTGACCTTTGTCTTCCACTGTCTGTTCGGGTTGGCCATGGCCCTGTTTTGGCCCCGGATGATGGGCTGGCTGAGTTGGGGCGTGGAGGGGCAAGACCTGGGCCGGACCATGGGTCGGTTCAACTTCAGTTGGGCCTTCGGGGGCATCTTGGCCCCCTGGTTGGGGGGGCTCCTGGTCGAGTCCGATCCCCGGTGGCCGTTCTACGTGGCAGCCCTGATCCTGGTGGTGATCGGGTTGCTCATGCCCCTGGGGAGTCGGATCTTTCCCGAGTTCAAGGCCCGCGATGCCTCCCCGGCACCGACGGTGGACGAAGACGTGGCCCCGGGGACCTCGAACCTGCGGTACCCCGCCCGGGTGGGGATTGCCGGGGCGTACTTCCTGGTGGGCTGCCTGTTGTTCATCTTCCCTGCTTTCGCGAAGGAGAGCCTGGGGTTCTCCGAGTCGTTGTCCGGGTCGTTCCTGTTGGTGCGGCTAGCGGCGGCCACCGCCGGGTTCAGCCTCTGGGGACGGTGGCACGGCTGGCATTTTCGGTTTGGCCCCCTGGTGGTGGCCATGGTGGTCCTCATTGGTCTGACGCTGCTGTTCCCCCTGTGCACCCAGCCCTGGCAATTCTATGCCCTGTTCACCGGTGTGGGCCTCGACTTTAGCTTCTTGTACAGCTACGCCCTTTTCCACGGCGTCTCGGGGGCCAAGAATCGGGAACGGAGCACCACCATCCATGAGGCCGTGCTGAACGTTGGCCTGTTCCTGGGAACCGCCCTGGGGGGATGGGTCAGCCAAACGTGGTCCATGGCCACCGCCTTCGGGATGGCGGCCGCCGTCGCCGTTGTGCTGCTGGGGGTCCAGGGGATTCTGTACCGTCGTCGATAAGAATGGTATTCTTGTCTCTAGAAAAGGGGACCAATCCATGAAAATCCGACGACCTGGTCTGGCCTGGGGGCTCCTGTGGGTCGGAGGCATAGCGACGCTGGGTCTTCCTTGGCTCCAGGTCCGGGCCAACCGCGTGGTCGAGGGAGTCGACCGCTACCTCTGGTCCGACGACTGGGGGGTGGGATTGGTCCTGGTCACCCTGGGACTCGTCCCCTGGTTGGTGAGGCTCGCCGGGGCCCGGGGCCAGACCGTGGCCCGGGTCACCTGGGGGGCCTGCGTCCTCCTACCGATCGCTCTGATGGGGGGAGCCGGGTGGGCGGCGCTTCCCTTGGCCCCCCAGGGTTCGTTCGCCCGGGTTTCCCCGTCCTGGGCCTTCTGGCTGGCGCTGCTGGGCGCCTGGGGCCTCCTGGTCATCGTGGGTCCCAAGACGGGGTGGTCCCGGGGGGCCCGGGCCCTCGGGGGTGCTCTTTTTCCCCTGGCCTGCCTCGGGGGCTGGGCCGGGGGGCTGTTTTCCGGCCTGTCCCTCAGCAAGGAGTACGAAGCCCAAGCCGGGGNGTTTTGGGCCGACGTCGGGACCCATTTGGAGCTGTCCGGGGCCGCCGTGGCCGTCGGTACCCTCCTGGGGGGGCTCTTGGGAGGCCTCGCCCACGCAGGGGGGCGTTTCCGGTCCCCGGTGTTCTTCCTCTTGAACGTCGTCCAGACCATCCCCAGTCTGGCTCTGTTCGGGCTCTTGATCGTTCCCATGGCGGCCCTGGGGCTGGGGGGCATTGGCCCGGCCCCGGCCCTCGTCGCCCTGGGCCTTTACGCGACCTTCCCGGTGGCCCGGGCCNCCCTCACCGGCCTCGATCATCTCGACAGGGCCGTCCTGGATGCCGGCCGGGGCCTGGGGATGAACCGGGTGCAGATCCTGGTTCGGGTTCAGATTCCCCTGGCCCTTCCGGTGGTCCTGGAGGGCCTACGGACCGCCAGCGTTCAGGCGGTGGGCAACACGGTGGTCGCGGCCCTCATCGGCGCCGGCGGCCTGGGGAGCCTGATCTTTCTTGGGTTGGGGCAGGTGGCCCCCGATCTTATCCTGCTGGGAACCCTCCCCGTGGTCGTCCTCGCCCTCCTGGTGGACCAGGCCTGGGCCGGGGTCCTGGGGCTTCTTCACCGGAGGGNGCGGGCATGATCATCGCCTTTGACCAGGTTCGGAAAGACTACGGGGCCCAGGGGGCCCTCGACAACCTGACCCTGACCCTGGCCTCCGGGGAGCTGACGGTCCTGGTGGGTCCCTCGGGGAGTGGAAAATCGACCCTCCTTCGGACCATCAACCACTTGGTCGTCCCCACAGGCGGCGTTGTCACCCTCGACGGTCGTCGGGTCGACTCGTTCCGGCCCGAAGAACTCCGTCGGGGCATCGGGTACGGCATCCAAAGCGTGGGACTGTTCCCCCACTACACCGTGGGGAAAAACGTCGGCATCGTGCCGGCCCTGCTCCGGTGGCCCCGGGCGGCCATTGCGAGCCGGGTCGAGGAGTTGCTCACCTTGGTGGGCCTGGAACCCGGCCGCTACCGGGATCGCTACCCTCACGAGCTTTCCGGGGGCGAAGCCCAGAGGGTGGGGGNGGCCCGGGCCTTGGCCGCCGACCCCCCGATTCTGCTCCTCGATGAACCCTTCAGCGCCGTGGATCCGGTGACCCGACTGCGGCTCCAAGGGGAGTTTTTGTCCATCCAGCAGAGGTTGCACAAGACCGTCGTCTTCGTGACCCATGACGTCGATGAGGCCCTGAGGCTTGCCGACCGGATCGTTCTGCTGGAGGGGGGAAGGCTGGTCCAGTACGGGNCCCCCGAGGAACTCCTCGAGAACCCCGCCAGTGAGTTCGTGGACCGGTTCCTGGGGGTGGACAGGGCCCTGAAGCTGTTGTCCCGGCGAACGGTAGGGGAGGCCCTCGGGGCTGGGGGGGNGGCATCCCGGGAGGCCAACCCCGACCTTCCCACCATCCCTGCGACGTCCAATCTTCGGGACGCCCTGGCCCAGATGCTCGGGTCGGGGGCCCCGGGCCTCGTGGTCACCGACGCCCAGCAGCGGCCCCTGGGCGAACTGAGGCTCGCCGACCTGGAAGCCTGGGGACGGCCGGTCCCGGGGCGGCGGTCGTGAAGGGGTGGCCTGGGGCGGCCCTGGTCTGGACGGGCCTTCTAGCCCTGATCGTCGCCGATACCCCGGGGGTCAGCCTCGTCCTCGGTTGGTGGTTTCCTGGTCAAACCGACCTCCTGTACCCCCGGGCGAGTCTCTTTGTCCTGGTGGTCGAGCATCTGGGCCTCGTGGCGGCCTCGAGCGTGCTCTCGGTGGTCACGGGGGTCGGCCTGGGGGTGTGGGTGACCCGGCGCCACGGGCAGGTGCTCCGTCCCCTGGCGGACCGGTTGGCGGCCTTGGGCCAAACCTTTCCCCCGGCCGCCGTCCTGGCCCTGACCATCCCCCTCCTGGGCTTCGGCTTTGGGCCCACGGCTCTGGGGCTGTGGCTTTACGGAACCTTGCCGGTGTTGCGCGGCNCCCTGACGGGGCTGGGCCAGGTGTCTCCCGGGACCCTCGACGCCGGTCGCGGCCTGGGGTTTAGTCCCTGGGGACTCCTGGTCCAGGTGGAGGGACCCTTGGCCTTTCCCTACGTTTGGGCGGGGATTCGGTCGTCGGTCGTGGTGAACGTGGGGACGGCCGCCCTGGGGGCGACCGTCGGTGCCGGAGGCCTCGGGGCTCCCATCGTTTCGGGGTTGGTCACCCAAAACTACGCCTTCTTGCTCGAAGGGGCCGTAGCCTCCAGCCTCCTGGCCCTGGCCATCGACGCCTGGCTTGGGCTGTGGCCCCGGCGTCAACTTGTCTCGGGCCCGAAGTCAGGGTAGATTACGAACCATGTCAACCTACACTTACGACCTTGTTATTATCGGTGGAGGGCCCGGGGGCTACGTGTCGGCCATCCGTGCCTCCCAGCTGGGCCTGAAAGTTGCCGTCGTCGAAAAGGATAAACTCGGCGGCGTCTGTGGCAACTGGGGATGCATTCCTTCCAAGGCTTTGATCAACCAAGCCGAGGCGTACCATGCCATCGACGCCCTGGAACACATGGGTGTGAAGATCGACGTTTCTGGGCTCGACTACTCCAAAGTTCAGGCCAAGAGTCGGGCCGCCGCCGACGGTTCGGGAAAGGGCACCGCCTACCTGATGAAGAAGAATAAGGTCGAGGTGATCCCCGGGACCGCGGTGGTTTCGGGGGCCAACGAAGTGACGGTGAACGGTACCCAAAAGCTCTCGTCGGCCTTCGTCCTCGTGGCCACCGGGTCCCGACCCCGGGAACTCCCCGGGTTCGAATTTGATGAAAAGCTCGTGCTTTCGAGCACCGGTATCCTCGCCATGGAAACCCTCCCCCAGAGCCTTCTGATCCTGGGGTCCGGGGCGATCGGGATGGAGTTCGCCTACATCATGAACGCCTTCGGGGTCCAGGTCACCGTGGTTGAGATGATGCCGCGAATCCTCCCTGTGGAAGATCACGAGACCGCCGCCGTCGTCGAGAAGGCCTTCGTCAAACGCGGGGTGAAGTTCCACGTGGGCACCAAGGCCGCCTCCTTGAAGAAGACGGGTTCCGGGGTGGAACTGACCATCGAGAAGGATGGCAAGGCAGACGTGCTGAAAGCCGAAAAGATCCTGGTCGCCGTGGGTCGGGTCCCCAACAGCGAAAACCTGGGCTTGGAAGCCCTGGGCGTCAAGCTCGACCGGGGCTTCGTCACCGTGAAAGACTATTACCAGACCGACGCTCCGACCGTGTACGCCATCGGTGATGTGGTCCCGAGTCCTCTCTTGGCCCACGTCGCCAGCAAAGAGGGGGAAATCGCCGTCGAGTTCATCGCTTCGAAGGTGAAAGGGACCCCCGCCCCCCATGAGAAGAAACTCGACCCCTTGGCCATCCCTGGGGCCACGTACTGCGAACCCCAGATCGCCAGCTTCGGATGGACGGAAGAGAAGGCCCGGGAGAAAAAGATCGACTACCAGGCGTATTCCTTCCCCTTCGCAGGGAACGGAAAGGCCAAGGCCGTCGACCGGACCGAAGGCCTGGCCAAGATCCTCTTCGATCCCAAGACCAAGGAGATCCTGGGGGGGCACGTGGTGGGGCTCTACGCCACGGAATTGATCCACGAATTGCTCTTGGCCAAGAAGGCCGAGCTGGTTCCCGAGGACATTGCGACCATGATCCACGCCCACCCGACGGTGAGTGAGGCGGTGATGGAGGTGGCCCGGGGGGCGGAGGGCTGGGCCATCCATATTTGACCTTGGATCTCGCGGTCCTGGCGTCGCCTCGGCTTCGCTCCGTCCTCACGTACCTCACGGTACGCTCCGGGCGTCGCTTCAGCCTCGGCTTAGCCAGGACCGCGATCTCCGGCGGTCAAAGCTACACAGGAAGAGGTCGTTTGGGGCTAGAGTAGCTCTCAGGCTTCGCTGGAGACTCATGCCCTTTGGCGTTGCCTCGGGCTTGTTCCGTGCTCAAGGGCCAGGAGCCCACTCCGCGCGTCACTGCGCCCCCGGCTTAGCCAGGACCGCGATCTCCGGCGGTCAAACCTACATAGGAAGAGGGCGCTTGGGGCTAGAGTAGCTCTCAGGCTTCGCTGGAGACTAATGCCCTTTGGCGTTGCCTCGGGCTTGTTCCGTGCTCATGGGCCAGGAGCCCACTCCGCGCGTCACTGCGCCCTCGGCTTAGCCAGGACCGCGATCTCCGGCGGTCAAACCAACGGCGGGAGGGGGCGTTTGGGGCNCTTTCTAAGAGGTTTCTTAGGAAACGGGCGAGAATCGGCGGCGAAAATGACATTTCGATTACAAATGTACGCTTCCCCTTTTCTCCTCGGCTCGGCTTCGTTAGCCTTTCCATCGACAGGGCAACCTAAAAGACTTGCATAGACACCGTGGGTGTTCTTAAGTCTTCAATGGCCCCTGGTCGCCAATTCCCAGGAGGAATTCCTCATGAAGCTTCTCAAGCTCATTCCCGTTCTCGCCGTGGCCTTGTTGGTCGTGGCTTGTGGTCCTGCTCTCCCCCAGAAGGACGTCGATGCGGCCACCGCTGCTTTCGCCGACGCCAAGGCTGCCCAGGCTGATGTGTTCGCTGCCGACGCTTACAAGGCTGCCAGCGATGCCAACGACGCCCTCCAGGCCAACCTGACCGCTAAGGACTACTCGAAGACCTCCGACCTGGCCAAGGCCGTGGTCGACGCTTCCGCCAAGGCTAAGGACGCCGCTGCCGCTGGCCTCGACGCCGCCAAGACCGAAGTGACCAAGCTCGCCGCCGACGTCCCCGTGCTCGCCGACCTCGTCAAGAAGGAACTGGCCAAGGCTGTGAAGGCTGGCAAGAAGGCTAAGGTCGATGTGGCCAAGGCTAAGACCGACCTCGACGCCGCCACCAAGGCCCTGGCTGATGCTCAGGACGCTGTGAAGGCCAACAACATTGGCGACTCGAAGACCAAGCTCGAAGCTGCTCAGGCTGCCTTCGCCGCCATCCAGGCTACCCTNGAAGCCGCTGGCTTCAAGGGCTAAGGCCTCAGCCTTCCTCTGAGGAAGGCGCGAACCGGTCCCCTCGGGGACCGGTTTTTTTTTGCCCTCAGGGTCTGGTATGATGACTCTGGAGGCCCCTATGTTTTTCGACCTGCCCCTGGATCAACTTCAGGCGTACAACCCGCCCCTCGCCGAGCCCGGCGACTTCAACACCTTCTGGTCGGCGACCATCGCCGACGCCCGGCGCCATCCTCTGGGGGCCACCTTCACCCGCCATGACAGCCACCTCACCTTGGTGGAAACCTTTGACGTGACCTTCCACGGCTACGGGGGCCAACCCGTCAAGGGCTGGTTTTTGATCCCAGCGGTTCGCAAGACCAAGTTGCCCTGCGTGGTGGAGTTCATCGGGTACGGAGGCGGGCGGGGGCTGCCCCACGACTGGTTGCTCTATCCCTCGGCCGGGTACGCCCTGCTGGTGATGGATACCCGGGGCCAGGGGTCGGTTTGGAGAACAGGCGACACCCCCGACCCCGAGGTCGACGGCGGGAACCCCCAGGTTCCGGGGNTCATGACCCGGGGCATTCTGAAGAAGGAAACCTACTACTATCGCCGGGTGTTCACCGATGCCGTCCGGGCGATTGAGACGGCCCGGAGCCATGAAGCCGTGGATCCGGGGCGAATTGCCGTCGCCGGGGGAAGCCAGGGCGGGGGGATCTCGATCGCCGCGGCGGGTCTCGTTCCCGATGTCAAACTGGCCCTGCCCGATGTTCCCTTCCTATCTGATTTTCAGCGGGCGATTGCCGTGGTCGACACCCTCCCTTACGGCGAAATCCGGGAGTACCTGCGCCGCCATCGCCACCACGAAGCCGCCGTTTGGGAAACCTTATCGTACTTTGACGTCCGAAGCTTCGCGGCCCGGGCTTCGATGCGGGCCCTGTTTTCCGTGGGCTTGATGGACACCATTTGCCCCCCGTCGACGGTGTACGCCGCCTACCACCGCTGGGCCGGGCCCAAGGAGATGACGGTTTGGACGTACAACAATCACGAGGGCGGCGAGACGTTCCAGGCCGTCGAGAAGCTCAAGGCTCTCGGCAAGTACCTCTGACGGCCTGAAACGGTGGTTCACCGGGCCGGCTTGGTCTCCCAGCGGACTCCGTAGGCCGGCAGCCCGGCGGCGGGGNGGCCGTTGAAGTTCATGGTGAAGACGGTTTCGTTCACCCCATCGCTCCGGCGCTGGGCGTTGACCCCCGGGGGAAGGTTGGGCACCGTCGGCTGGATCCGGGTCCGACGGACCAGGGCCCCCAGGAGATCGTCGAGGAACCGTTGGTCCGTCTGGGCGGCGACGTAGTAAACCTCGCCCTGGCCATAGGCGTGCCGGGTCAGCACCGGACGACCGGCGTACCAATCGTCGCCGTAGACGGCTAGGACTTCACTCCCCTCGGGATGCACCAGGTCACAGAAGGTTTCAATCGCGTACTCCCCCGTCAGCCCCAGGTCGTTGCCGGCCACCGGGAGGGCCCGGTTTGTTTGGCCTCGCCACAGCGGATCGAGCTCCTCGGCCCAGACCCCGGCCAGGGACCGGAGGGGACCGGGAAACCCACCCTCGAAGACCAAGTCGGATTCGTTCACCATCCCCGAAAGGTAGGTGAGGACCAAGGTCCCCCCCTGTTCGACGAACCGCTTCAGCCGGTCCGCCGTCCCGGGTTTGACCATGTGCAGCCAGGGAGCCGCCACCAGTCGGTAGGGGGTGAACTCCTGGTCCTGGTTGGGAACGTCGGTGGGCACCGAGGCGTTCCACAGGGCCCGATGGAACTCGATGCAGGCCTTTTCGTAGTCCCGTTCGGGCTTGTTGAAGCCGGCGAACTCATCGGTGGCCCACCGGGTCTCCCAGTCGAAGATGACCGCCGCTTCGGCCTGGATCCTGGTGTTCACCACCGGGGCCAGGGCGACCAGGTCCCGACCCACTTCGGCGACGTCTTGGAAGACCCGGGTGTGTTCGTGGCCGACGTGGTCCACCACGGCCCCATGGTACTTCTCGGACGCACCCCGGCCCTTACGCCACTGAAAGTACATCACCGAGTCGCTCCCGTGGGCCACCGCTTGCAGGCTGGACAACCGGTGCATCCCCGGCTTTTTCAGCCGATTGACCGGACGCCAGTTGACCTGGCTGGGGGTGCTCTCCATGAGGAGCCAGGGTTGGCCCCCTTTGAGGCTCCGGTTCAGGTCGTGATAAAAGGCAAACCGGGACCCCTCTTCGGCGTCGGTGGCCGCGGCCTGGTGCCATTGGGGGNACGAATCCCAACTGATCACGTCGACGTGGGGGGCCCAGTTCCAGTAGTTCAGGCCGGGGAAGGTCCCCATCATGTTGATGGTAACCGGAACCTCAGGGGTGATCTTCCGGAGGGGGGCCGATTCGGCCAGGAAGAAGTCGAGGGACTGGGCATCGACGAACCGCCGCCAGTCGATGACCTGGCCGTGGACCAACGACTCGCCGTGGGGGGCGGGGCTCTCGATCTGGGACCAGTCGGTGTACCGGTGGCTCCAGAAGTCGGTCCACCACGCTTTGTTCACCGCGTCGAGGGTCTGGTAGCGCTTTTGGAGCCATCCCCGGAACGCGTCCTGGCACAGGGGACAGTGGCATTCTCCCCCGTATTCGTTCGACACATGCCAGAGGGCCAACGCCGGGTGATGACCGTAGCGCTCGGCCAGCCGGGTGTTGATTTCGACGGCCTTCCTTCGGTAGACCGGCGACGTGTAGCAGTGGTTGTGCCGGGCGCCGTGGAGGTCCCGGACCCGGTTCGCCTGGTACCGGAGGATTTCGGGATACTTCTGGCTCATCCACGCCGGCTTCGACCCCGTGGGGGTGGCCAGGACGACCCGCATCCCGGCGGCGGCCAGCCTGTCCATCAGGGCGTCGAGCCACCCAAAGTCGTAGACACCGTCCTGGGGTTCCAGGCGGGTCCACGAGAAAATCCCGATGGAAACGGTGTTCACCCCGGCCAGGGGGAAGAGGCGGAAGTCTTGGTCGATCACCTCTGGGCGGTCGAGCCACTGGTCAGGGTTGTAGTCCCCGCCATGCCACAGGGCAGAATGGGTTGATTTCATGGGTCCATTCCACACCGGATTGGTCGCCTCGTCTATCGGAGTGTTGGGATACGCGTAGCACAAAACGAACAGCCCGACTATGCTTCGAGGGTGGCCATGCTGTTTCCCGGTCTACCGGGGTTACCCCTGTTGTTTCGCCTCCGCAGCCTCGGACGGAACCACTCCCAGGAGCCGGTCCGGCGATCCCTCGGCTACCCCCACTACCAGTGGATTCAGGTTCGGGCGGGGAAGATCCGGGTCGCGGTCGGGGCGGNGGACGAAACGGCCCGACCCGGGGACGGCCTGTTCCTGCGACCCGACGAACCCCATGCCTACGCCGCCGCTCCCCCGGGGGCCACGGTGGATTGGCTGTGCTTCGACGGCCCCGGGGTCCCCGAGGCCCTTTCGGGTGGGCCGTTGGCCCGAAGTGGGGTCTATCGCCTCACCGGAGCCGACGTGGTCCAAGGGGTCTTGGACCGGGCCTGGCTCTGGGCCAGCGACCCGGGGACCCCGGGGTCCCGGCTCTCGGCCTGCGTCTACGACTTGCTCATGACCCTCACCGAGGAGGCGGCCGGAACGGGCCAGGCCAGCGCCGCCGCGGGCCTCGGCAGGTTGCAACCCGTCCTCGAGGCCTTGGCTCATCGGCCGGCCTACCCCTGGGACGCCTCCGGCCTGGCGTCTTTGGTGGGCGTCACCCCCCAGCACCTGGGACGGTTGTTTCGCCAGGCCTTCGGCCAGTCCCCCCTCGAGTACCTGGGCCGGATGCGCCTGAGGCGGGCCCTTCAGCTTCTGGTCGAGAGGCCTGACCTCCGGGTCCACGAGGTGGGGGCTGCGGTGGGGTACCCCGACACCAACTACTTCGTTCGTTTGTTCCGGCTCCGGGAGGGGCTGACCCCCGGGGAGTTCCGGGCCCTCCACCATGGCCGGGGTGCCAACCCTTCACCCGGGTTGCCGAGGCCCTGAATCTATGCCACGGTGGCCCATGCCCGGCCCTCGAACCTTCCCCTTGTCCATCCTCTCCCTCGGCCACTGGACGGTGGTCTTCCTCGTGGCCGCTGTGGGGCTCTTGGGGACGGCGCCCTGGGCTCCCCAGGGGTTGTGGACTGGGTTACCCCTGGGGCTCTGGGTCCTGGGCCCCCTGGTGGTTCCCGGGGCCGTCGTCCGGCGCACCCTGGGATGGGGACCCCTTCGGGGGGCCTTGGCCGGCCTGGCCCTGGGGGCGGCGGGAGCCGTGCTCATCGTCGTCGGCCTCACCACCGGTCACTTCGCCCTGATCTGTGGGGGGTTTCTGGTCCACGGTGCCCATCGGGCCTTCGTGCCCACCTCCCCAGCGGTGTCGGTGGCCTTGGGGGGCGTGTTGGGCCCCCTGATCGGTCTGGGAACCCGGGACCTGACCCCGGTGCCCTTTGTCGGTGGCTTTGTGGTCGTCCTGGGGCTGATCGCCGCCCAAGCCCTTTTTCTGGTGGCGTTTCCCCAGGCCTCGGGGAGGGGCGGGGCCCCGGCGCGACCCCCTAGGATCCCAGGGGGCGCCGGGGGGGGCCGGAGCCTCGGGGTTGGTCTGGTCGCCCTGGGGGCCGCCGTCCTTCCGGTGGCCGTCCATGAAAGTGGTCTTGGTCTGGGGGTCTCGGTGGCGGCGACCCTGACCTTGGGGGTCAGCCTAGGGCTTACCCTCGTGGTGGTGCGACGATGGGTCCGGGGACAACCCACGGGGTGGGGCCTGGCCGTCCTCGGGCTGGCCCTCGCCAGCCCGATCCTCGGGGCCGACGAGGGAGGCTTCCTCGTCTCGGGGCTCCTGGGGGGGGTGTCGGCCGGCCTGCTCCTCGGAAAACAACCCCTCGGTGGGGGTGCCCTGGTGGCCGGGGCGGCGTGCGTGTTCCTCGGCGTGGTGGCCGAGCGCTGGTGGGGGTGGCAGGGGTTGCCCTGGGCTGAGGCCCCGGTCTGGATCGTCGCCATAGGCCTGTTCGTCAAGGCAAACTCGATAAAAAAGTGATGGTTGACAGATACTAGGCCTGGGCTTAGCGTATCGAAGCGCTTCGATGCGGGAGAGGTTCCATGGCCACCATGAAAGACGTCGCCGACCGGGCCGGCGTTTCCCTGAGCACAGTCTCGTACGTTTTGAGTGGCACTCGCTCGATTTCCGAAGCCACCCGGGCCACCATCCTCCAAGCCATGGAGGAGCTGGATTACCATCCCAACGCCGTCGCCCGGGCCTTGGCCAGCAAGCGCACCCGGGTCGTGGCATTGCTTCTTTCCCCCGAGGAGAGGGGCCTGGGCTTGTCCGAGTTGGAGTTTGTCCGGGGGGCTGCGGCGGCGGCCCGGACCCTGGGACACCACCTCGTGTTGCTCACCGAGGGCATGGACTCGGCCGCCGACGTGGAATACCTCAAGCATCAGGGGTTGGTCGACGGTGTGATCCTGATGGAAGTGCGGCTTCGGGATCCCCGGGTGGCCTTGCTCCAACGGCTGGGCCTCCCGTTCAGTCTGCTCGGCAGCCCCGATCCCGCCTTGAACCTTCCGTCGGTGGATATCGACTTTGAAGAAAGTTTTCGGGTCACCCTCGAACACCTCCATGGCCTGGGGCACCGACGGGTTTCGTTCATCAACCAGAGCCGGGAGGCCTGGAAGGCCGGGTACGGCCCCGTGGTCCGGGCCCAGACGGCGTTCGAGCACTGGGGGGCCTCCCTGGGTTTCGAGATGTCCACGGCCTACAGCCACCCCACCCCCCGGGATGGTTGGTCGGCGGTCGAGGAGTTGTTGGGGGTTCCCCGGCCACCGACGGCCTTGGTCGTCATGAATGACCGGGCCCTCCCCGGGGTGCTCCAGGCCTTGGCGGCCCGGGGGCTCCGGGTTCCCGAGGCCGTATCGGTGGTGTCGGCGGTCACCTCATCCCTGGCCGCCGAGATGATGATGCCGGCCCTGACCTCGGCCAACGCGCCAAGCTGGGAGCTCGCCCGGCTCGCGGTGGAAAATCTGGTGAAGACCTTGGATGAACCCAGGACCCCCCTGGGCAATGCCCTGATCCCGTGTCGGCTGACTCCCCGGGCCAGTACAGGCCCCGCTCCCCATCACTTGTGACCCGAAGGAGGTTCCTGATCGCATTCCCCCGGCCACTGGCCGGAATTCCCATCACGAAGGAGACAACAATGAAAAAGACACTGTTCTGTTTATGGGCGGCCCTCGCCCTCGCCGCCGGGGCCTCCGCCCAAAGCCCGTCGGTCCTCAAGGTTTGGCACTACGAAGCCACCGACAGCGCCATGGGCAAGGCCTGGACCGAGGCCATGAAGCAATTCGAAGCCACCCACCCCGGGGTGAAAGTGCAGTTTGAAGCCAAGGGCTTTGAGCAGATTCGCCAAACCGCCGGGATGATCCTCAATTCCGACGACGTTCCCGACGTCATGGAGTACAACAAGGGCAACGCCTCGGCAGGACTCCTGGCCACCCAGGGGCTCCTCACTGACCTGACCGCCGTGGCCGCCCAGCGGGGTTGGGACAAGATTCTGAGCCCGAGCTTGCAGACCACCAGCCGCTACAGCGACAAGGGAACCATGGGGTCGGGAAACTGGTACGGGGTCACCAACTACGGTGAATACGTCATGGTCTACTACAACAAGGATCTGTTCGCGAAGTACGGCGTGAAGGTGCCATCCACCCTGGCCGACCTCGAAGCCGCCGCTGCGACGTTTGTGAAGAACGGGGTTGTCCCCTTCGCCATCGGCGGCGCCGAGTACCCGGCCCAGCACGTGTTCTACTCCCTGGCCCTCAGCAACGCCTCCAAGTCCTTCCTCAACGCCTACCAACTCTACCAGGGCAAGTTCAGCTTCACCGGACCCGAGTTCACCTTCGCCGCCAACAAGCTGGTGGACTGGAACAAGAAGGGCTACTTGGGCAAGGACATCGCCGGTCAGAAGGCCGAGGCCATGGGCCTCGCCTTTGAAGGGGGCAAAGTGGCCATGATGGTGTCGGGTAGCTGGTGGTTTGGCCGCCTGCAAACGGAAGTGAAGGCCTTCGACTGGGGCACGTTCCTGTTCCCGGGCAAGTTCAGCCCCGGCTCCGGGGGCAACCTTTGGGTGGTTCCCCAGAACGCCAAGAACAAGCAACTCGCCTACGACTTCATCGACATCACGTTGCACAAGGACATCCAGACCCTGTTGGGCACCTCGGGGGGCATCCCGGTGAACGCCGACCCGGCGAAGATCACCGACCCGAAGACCAAGGACCTGATCCAGAACTACGCCACGCTGCTGGCCAAGGACGGCTTGGGCTTCTACCCCGACTGGCCGGCGGCGGGCTTCTACGACACCCTGGTCAGCGGTGTCCAGAACCTGCTTCTGGGCAAACCGGTCAACGGCGTTTTGGCCGGACTGGACAAGGCCTACACCGACAACAAGCCCCAATAATCCCTTTCTGCGCCGGGGCCCCTTCCCTGGGGGGGCCCCCCTTCCTTTGGAGTTGAAATTGGCTACCCACAAAGAAACGCTGAACCGAGGCTATGCCCCGTTCCTGATCCCCGGCCTGGTGCTCTTTTTCCTGGTCATCGGCTTGCCCTTTGGGATGAGCCTGTGGACCAGCTTTACGAAGTGGACAGGGGTGGGACCCCAACGCTTCATCGGCTTCGATAACTACCTCAAGGCGTTCGCCGACACCACCTTTTGGGCCTCGTTCACCAACAACCTGTTGATGATCCTCGCGGTGACTGTGGTGCCCTCCCTCCTCGGGCTGGGCCTCGCGGTCTTTTTGTTTGACTACTTTTCCCGGCGCTTCTCTTCGGGGGTGACCGCCACCCTGAAGGCCGGGATCTACCTGCCCCAGATCCTTCCCGTGGCCATCGCCGGCATCGTCTGGGGGNGGATCCTCGACCCAAGCTTTGGGGCGTTCAATGGGTTCCTCAAGGCCGTGGGCCTGGGAGACTGGGCCCACGACTGGTTGGGGTCCGCCGACACCGCCCTGGTGACCGTCATGGGCATCATGGTATGGTTCCAACTGGGGTACCCGCTGGTGATCTTCCTGGCGGCCCTCCAACGGATCGACCCCCAGGTCATGGAGGCCGCCGCCCTCGACGGGGCCAATTGGTGGGTTCGGTTTCGCATCGTGTCCTACCTCATCCGTCCCGAGTTGTTGGTGGTCATCCTGACGACCACGGTCTACGCCCTCAAGCTCTTCGGCCCGATCTACGTGCTGACCCGGGGCGGGCCGGGCACGTCGACCATTGTGCCCAGCTACTTCGCCTACCAAAACTTCTTTGAGAAGGCCAACGTGGGGTACGGCTCGGCCATCGCCACCCTGATGACCCTGCTGATCGTGGGTNTCACCATTCTCTTTCTGCGGGTCCAGGCCCAGCAGGAAAAGATCGAGGAGGTCTAACATGGCCGAGAGAAAGAAAACCTGGGTCAGCTGGCTGGCCTTGTTGCTGTTGGCCGCCCTGACCCTGCTGGTCTTGTCGCCCTTCTTCATCGTTGCCGTCAACGCGTTCAAGACCCCTTCCGACTACGCGACCAACGGGCCCCTGGCCCTGCCCACCGTCTGGAGCCTCGATAGCCTCACGACGTTCTGGATCCGGGTCGACTTCACCGGCAAGCTGTTCAACAGCCTGCTCATCAGCGTCTGCGTCGCTGTGTTTGGGGTGGCCTTCGCCCTGTTGAACGCCTTTGCCCTAGGAATTGGTAAGGTCAAGGGTCGGCTATGGTTCCTCGTGCTCTTCATCTTGGCGAACACCCTGCCCCAGGAGACCCTGGCCTACCCGATCTACTACTTTGCCAAGGCCCTCCACATCTACGGGAACCCCCTGTCGGTGATCCTGGTGTTCATCGTCATCCAGGGAGCCTTCGGCACCTACCTGCTTAGCTCGGTGTTCTCGGCCTTCCCCCGGGAGATGATCGAGGCCGCCCAGGTCGACGGGGCGAACAAGGCCACCCTGCTCTGGAAGGTGGTGACCCCCGTGAGTGTGCCCACCCTGTCGGTGTTGTTCACGTTCTTCTTCATTTGGACCTGGAACGAGTTCTTCTTGCCCCTGATTCTGTTGCCGTCGAACGCCGCCCAGACGGTACCGATCGCGATCTCGGTCACCCAGGGCCAACACAACATGGACGCGACCATGGCCAGTGCGTCGGCCCTCCTAGGCCTGTTGCCGTGCCTGATCTTCTTCTTGCTTTTCCAACGAACGCTGACCCGGGGCGTCACCGCCGGCAGCATCAAATAAGGGTTTCTGAAGGATCAATCATGAAATTTACCAACGGTTTTTGGCGCATCCGGGATGGGTACTCGGTGCTGAGTCCCGCCCAGGCCTACGACGCCCGGGAGCACCAGGGGACCCTCGAGGTCTTCGCCCCCATCAAGAAAGTGCAGACCCGGGGCGATGTGTTGAACGCTCCCCAACTGACCTTTCAGGTGTCGGCTCCCGCACCCGACGTGCTCCGGGTGAAGGTCAGTCACTTCCAAGGGGGAGTGAAGAAAGAGCCCCGGTTCGTCCTGGCTGCCCCCGAGCCGGGAACCCCGACCGTGGTGATCGATGACCACCAGGCGTGCATCACCTCGGGTCGGCTCACCGCCCGGTTCCCCCGGGGCGAGGCCCCCTGGGGTCTCGAGTTCCTGGGCGACGGCGCTCTGCTGACCCAGAGCGAGGCCAAGGGGGCCGCCTGGGTCACCGGTCCCCAGGGCCAGACCTACGTGAAGGAGGAGCTCTCCCTCGACGTCGGTGAGAATGTCTACGGCCTGGGGGAGAGGTTTGGCGCCTTCGTGAAAAACGGCCAGGTCGTGGATCTGTGGAACGAGGACGGCGGCACCTCCAGCGAGCAGACCTATAAGAATGTGTCGTTTTACCTGACGAACCGGGGCTACGGGGTGTTCATCAACCACCCCGAACGGGTCAGCCTCGAAGTGGCCAGTGAGAAGCTCAGCCGGGTGCAGTTCAGCGTCGAGGGAGAGGAGCTGGAATACTTCATCTTCTACGGTCCGAGTCCCAAAGAAGTTTTGACCAAGTACACGGCCCTGACAGGCAGGCCTCCCCTGCCGCCGGCGTGGTCGTTTGGCCTGTGGCTGACGACAAGCTTCACCACCAGCTACGACGAAAAAACCGTCACGGGCTTCATCGAAGGGATGGCCCAGAGGAACCTCCCTCTATCGGTGTTCCACTTCGACTGCTTCTGGATGCGGGAGTTCCATTGGACAGACTTCCTGTGGGACAGCCGCACCTTCCCCGACCCCCGGGGCATGCTCACCCGGCTCAAGGCCAAGGGCCTCAGGATCTGCGTGTGGATCAATAGCTACATCGCCCAACGGTCTGTCCTCTTCGAAGAGGGCAGGAGCAACGGCTACCTGTTGAAGAAGCCCGACGGAGGGGTCTGGCAGACCGACCTATGGCAGGCCGGGATGGGCATTGTCGACTTCACCAACCCCGAGGCCTGCGCCTGGTTCGCCGGTAAACTCGAAGCCCTCCTCGACCTGGGGGTCGACTGTTTCAAGACCGACTTCGGCGAACGTATCCCCACCGACGTGACCTACGCCGATGGGTCGGACCCCCAGAGGATGCATAACTTCTACCCCTACCTCTACAACAAGACCGTGTTTGACCTCCTCGAGCGAAAGCGGGGTCCCGGGGAAGCGGTCCTCTTCGCCCGGTCGGCCACGGCCGGTGGCCAGAAGTTTCCCGTCCATTGGGGGGGAGACTGCGCCTCGACCTTCCCGGCCATGGCCGAGAGCCTCCGGGGGGGGCTCAGCCTCGGGCTGTCGGGGTTTGGGTTTTGGAGCCATGACATCGGGGGCTTCGAGGGAACGCCCCCCGAGGCCCTGTTCCATCGGTGGTTGGCCTTTGGTCTGCTGTCGAGCCACAGCCGCCTCCACGGGAGCAACTCGGTCCGGGTGCCCTGGACCTACGGGGACCAGGCAGTGGAAGTCACCCGATTCTTCACCCACCTCAAGCTGTCCCTGATGCCCTACTTGTTTGCCCAGGCGGTGGCCACGACCCAGACCGGGGTTCCCATGATGCGGGCCTCGCTCCTGGAGTACCCCGACGATCTCACCTGCCAGACCCTCGATAAGCAATACTTCCTGGGGGATTCGTTGCTGGTGGCCCCGGTGTTCCGGGAGGACGGGCAGGTGGATGTGTACCTTCCCCCGGGGACCTGGACCCAGGTCCTCACCGGAGAAGTCGTCGAAGGACCCGGCTGGCGCCGGGAGACCCACGGTCCCCTGAGTGTTCCCCTCTACGCCCGGCCCCAAAGCCTGGTGGCCTTCACCAGCGAGACCGGGCGACCGGATGCCGATTGGACCAAGACCCTGACGGTGAAGGCGTTCGGCCTTTCGGAAGGGGCGGCCCAAACCGTCATCGTCGATGGCCGGGGTGTCCCGGTGGGACAGGTGGTCGTGACCCTCCGGGGAGGGCAACTCGAGGTGACGGCCCCCCAGGCCGTGCTTCCGTTGACCCTCGAGGTGGGGGGGGCGCGCCACCGGATCGACCGGAGTCCTCAGACGGTGTGATCCGATCGACCATGGAACGGGCCCAGGAGCGCCGACCCCACGAGGCTGTACCGGGACGGAGGAGCCCAACCCTGGTATCCTGGTGGAATGGACGATTTCTGGAGTCGACAAGCGGCGGCGTTCCGGGCCACGGTCTTTCGGGCCGACTTCGGGTGGTACCTCGTCAAGTGCCTTCTGGGGGCCTCGATCTGCTACGGGCTCTACGTGGTGTTCCCCGACGTTCAGTTCTCGTGGAGCATCGTGTCCGTGTTGCTGGTCCTGGCCCCGGACTTCCACGATTCGGTCAAGTTAGCCCTCGCCCGGATGAAGGCCAACGTGGTGGGGGCGGCCGTGGGCTTGGGCACCTTTTTGATCCGGGTTCCGGATCTGTGGTCCTTGCTCGGTTCGGTGCTGGTCACCATCGTGGTCTGTACGGCGTTGCAGTTGGGGGCGGCCNCCCGGACGGCCCTGGCCGCCGTGGTCATCGTGCTCCTCCAGGAGAAGGAACACAACGACTGGGTGTTCGGCCTGCAAAGGATGGTCGCCGTGGTGGTCGGCAGCTTGGTGGCCCTGGGGCTGACGGTCGCCTTCCGGCCCCGGGCCCCGAAGAAACCCGCCGATCCCGGGGTAGGGCACGAGTCCTCGGACTAGAGGGCCCGGGATCGCTATCAATTTCTAGAAAAAGCCCAGGTTCCACCCTTGGCGAAATCCCATCCGCCGGAGCATTCTGTTCCTATGAAACGGATCCTGTTGCTTCTCGTGGCCCTGGGAGCCTCCGGTGCGGCGCACGCGATCGACTTTACCCTGGGCTTCTCCCCGGGGGGTACGGCCCTCAAGGACGTCGTCACGGCCATCGACGCCGCCCAGGAGCAGGTGCTGGTGGCCGCCTACGAGTTCACCTCGGAACCCGTGGCCCAGGCCCTGGTCCGGGCCGCCGCCCGGGGGGTCAAGGTGTCCCTGGTCATGGACGAAAAGGCCTCCAAGGATCGCCGGGCCCAGGCAGGGTTCCTCGCCGCCCACGGAGTCGCGGTGAGGATCGATGGCCGGTATGCCATCTTTCACCACAAGTTCCTGGTGGTGGATGGCGCCACCGTCGAAACCGGATCGTTCAATTACACGGCGTCGGCCGACACGAGGAATGCCGAGAACGCCCTCGTTCTGCGGGGGGTCCCCGACCTGGCCAGCGCCTACCAGAAGGAATGGCAGAGGCTGTGGGCCGAGGCCCGGCCTTGGTCGGCCCCCTAGGCCAGACTCACTCCCCCTTGAGGGCCGTGTCCCAGTGTTCCATGACCTTGCCGTTCTTCACACGAAACATGTCGAACCAGGTCGAGGNGTAGGATTTCGTGGGGTCTTTGGGATCGCGTTCCGGGCGCACAAACGACAACACAACGAGGTCCCCTTCGGCGACGACGGCGACCAAGGGGGCCTGGATCCGGGGTTGGATCTCGGTCTTCGGGACCAGACCGGTGAAGGCCCGGACAAAGGCGGCCCGTCCGGTGGCCACCGTCGGGTTGTGCTGGATATAATTGACGTCGAGGAACTGGTCCACGAGTTCGAGGTGTCCGGCCTCCAGGACCGTCCGCCACAGGTCGTAGACAAGCTTCTTGTTCGCTGCGAGCTTGGGGTCGGGGCTGGTCAGCAGACTCGCCTGATCGGGGTTGGCCTGGACGGGGACTTGAGCGGTCACGCCGGCCACCAGGCCGAGGCCCAGTAGCGCCAATAGCGTCGTTCGTAGGTTCACAAGGGTCTCCTTAGGTTAACACTAGGTAAAATCTAGGGAAATCCAGTTTGAGTCAAGGGGGAGGGATGGAAATCAGCAGCGGTGGAAGCCAACCGTTTGTGGCCTTGTTGCGGGGGATCAACGTGGGGTCGGGCCGGAGCGTCCCCATGGCCGATCTGCGGACCCTGTGTGCAACCTTGGGCTGGACCGACGTCCGGACGTACATCCAGAGCGGCAACGTCGTGTTCCGGGCCCCGGGGGACGAAGGGGCCCTGGGGGCGGCCTTGGCCTCGGCCTTAGCCGACCGCTTTCCCTTCCCCATCCCTGTGCTGGTGAGGTCGGGGATCCGGTGGGCCGAGGTGGCTGCCGACCGGCCCTTCGACGGCTGGACCGACCCCAAACAGCTCTCGGTCACCCTGCTGGGGGCCCCGCCCTCGCCCGAGGCCTGGGCCTCCCTGGCCCCTTGGGCCCAGGGTGACGACCAGATCGAACTCCACGGTGACCGGATCTGGGTCAAAACCCCGGGGGGGNACGGGAACACGAAGTTTCACAACGCCTTCCTGGAAAAGAAGCTAGGGCAACCCGCCACGACCCGGAACCGGGCCACCGGGGACACCCTGGCTACCTGGCTTCAGGGTTAGCGGCCGAGATCTCCGGGGTGGGCCAGGTCTGCCACTTGGTGCCCAGCCACTGCTTCAATCCGAGTCGCCGGGCCCCCTGGTGGGTTTCGACCCAGAGCACCCAGGGGTTACCCTGGGAATCCATGGCCACCGAAGGGTCCTCGGCCCCGGGACCCGAGACGTCGGACCCGAGGTCCACCCAGCCCGCCGAAGAACGTTGCCGGACGGTGACCCCCACCAAGGATTCGACCGCCACCACAACGGCCCCTCCAGTGGCACTCAAGGCCAGTTTGGGGGTCTGCAGCCCCAGGCTTCCGGGGGTTCCTTGGAGGCGCCACTGGTCCCCGGACCACCGTTTGACGACCAGCTTCAGGTGGTCGGCCGCTTCCACAAAGGCCACCGTCGGGGTGCCCTGGGGGTCCAGGGCCAGGCTCGGGAACCCGGCCCAGGCCTCGGGGTTGACGTTGAGTCCCCCGCCGACGGGAGCGAACCGCTCACCGTTCCACCGGTGAACGAATAGTTGAATCCCATGGCCGGGGGCTTGGTCACTGACCACCAGCACGGGATTTCCCGCGGGGTCCAGGGCCAAGTCCCGGGACCGCAACGCGAGCCTGAGGGGTCCCACGAGGACGGGGTCGTCGATTTGGGTCCACCCCGGGTCGGTCCAGGCGGCCAGGCCCAGGGCTTCGACCTTGGACCCCGGGGGCACTTCCGACCACAGGACCCACACCTTGCCCCGGGCATCGATCCGGACCAAGGGGCTTTCTGCCCCGGGTTGCCCGGTGCGGCTCAGGGGGGCTGCCTCCTGCCACGCTCCCTGGACCCACCGGGCCACGTGGATCCCGCCGGCGCTGGCACCGTCGATCCCGGCGGGGCGTTCTCCCCAGGCGACCCAGGGGGTCCCGTCGGGCCCCAGGGCGAGGGAGATCGACGTCACCCCGTGCTGGGGGTCGTGGTGCAGGGCCGTTCCCACCGGGACCCAGGCGGTCCCCGTCCAGTGGGTGACCCGACCGACGGGCAGGGGGCCCTCGCCGACCCAGGCGGCCCAGGGGTGATCCTGGGGGTCGAGGGCGAGGGTAGGATGGGGGTGATCCTGGGCCGGGGCCCCGCCCCCGAGGGTTCCGAGAGCCACCAGTACAACGAGCCACGTCCGCATAGAACCCTCCCGGCTCATGGTACACGAGGAAGCAACAAAACGAAACGCGGCTCCTTGTGCCCCCGGGGGAGGCGGTGGTAGTGTTTCCCGATGGACGAACTCCCCTACGACACCGAAGACCTCATCTGTGCCCTGGCGNCCCCCTGGGCTCCGTCGGCCTTGGCCGTCATCCGGACCACGGGACCTGGGTGCGTTGAGGCCCTGAGCCGCCTGTTCAGCCGGCCCTCGGCCCTGGTGGCGGCCCCGGGGCACACCGTGGTCCACGGCCAGGTCCGGGACCCCCAGGGACGGGCTCTGGACGACGTCGTGGTGACCGTGTTCCGGGCCCCGGCGAGCGCCACCGGCCAGGAGACCGCCGAGATCACCTGCCATGGCAGCCTGCCCGGGGNGAGGTCCATCCTCGACGCTCTGATGGCCGGGGGCTTCCGGCCCGCCAACCCCGGGGAGTTCACGTTACGGGCCTTCCTCCAAGGGAAGCTCGACCTCACCCGGGCCGAGGCCGTCCAGGAACTGGTGGCGGCCCGGACCGGCCGGGCCCAGGCCCTGGCCCTCGATCGCCTGGGCGGGGCCGTGGCCTCCCGGATCTCGGCCCTGAAGGCCAAGGTGGTCGACCTGTTGGCCCTGTTGAACATCCAGCTGGATTATGCCGAGGACGACGTTCCCTCGGCCCCCATCCCCTTTGAAATCCTCGATGGGGTCCGCCAGGAATTGCGGGACCTGGCCGCCACCTACCGGACGGGAAAGGTCTATCAAGAAGGGATCCGGGTGGCCTTGGCCGGCCGCACCAACGCAGGCAAGTCCTCGCTGTTCAATCTCTTTTTGAAAGAAGATCGGTCCATCGTCAGCGACGAACCGGGAACGACCCGGGACTGGGTCGAAGCCTGGGTGAGCCTCGACGGAATTCCCCTCAGGCTCGTCGACACGGCGGGGCTCCGGGACACCGACAACCTTGTCGAGCGCGAGGGAATCCGCCGGAGCCGGGAGCTGATCGCCGAGAGCGACGTGCTGCTGTACTTGGTGGACGGGACCCGGGGGGTGGAAGCCGACGACCGGGCCTTCCTCGAAGCCTACGGTCAAGACCCCCGGCTCGTGACCATCTTCACCAAGGTCGATCTGGTCCAGGCCCCGGACCCCCTCCACCTGTGGGTGTCGTCGACCACGGGAGCCGGGTTCCCAGACCTCGAAGCCGCGATCCGTCGACGCATCCCGGGGGTGGGCGAGGGGAGCCCCGGGGGGGCGGTCATCGATTCCCTTCGGCAAAAGCAACTGCTGGACCGGGCCGTGGGGGCGTTGGCCCTGGTGTCCATGGGGGTTCAGATGGGGTCCCCGGTGGACATGCTGGCCCTGGACGTCCGGGAGGCCCTCGATGCCCTCGGGGAGATCACCGGCGAAGTGACCACGGCCGACGTGCTAACCCGGATGTTCAGTAGCTTCTGCGTGGGAAAGTGACCCTGGGAGACCCCGGGGCGGCTCGGACTCCCTCTAGTGTACCTGACTAAAAACAAGGTATATAGAACCCTGGCCCTGGGGGCGGGAGGAGAGAGTATGGATTTTGACGCCATCGTCATCGGCGGTGGTCATGCCGGCATCGAAGCGGCCTTGGCCTTGAGCCGGATGGACTTCAAGACCCTGATGGTCACCCAGAGTCTCGATACCATCGGACGGATGAGCTGCAACCCTGCGGTGGGCGGTCTGGCCAAGGGCAACATGGTCCGGGAGATCGATGCCCTGGGTGGGGAAATGGGCCGGCTCATCGACGCCACCATGATCCAGTTCCGGGTGCTGAACCGCAGCCGGGGGCCGGCGGTCCAAGCNCCCCGGGCCCAGGCCGACAAAGCCGCCTACAGCGCCCTGGCCAAGAAGACCGTCGAACTTCAAAAGAACCTCACGTGCTTCATGGACACCGTGGTGGACCTGGTCTACGACACCCGGGGGACCACGGTCACCGGGGTGGTCACCGCCCGGGGCCGCCGGTTCAGCGCCAAGGTGGTGGTTCTGACCACGGGGACCTTCCTCAACGGCAAGATCTTCATCGGAGAGTACACCGCCCCCGGGGGCAGGCTCAGCGAGCCGGCGGCCTACGGCCTCGACGTCACCCTCCGGGAAAAAGGCTTCAAGATCGGCCGCCTGAAGACCGGTACCCCGGCTCGGGTCACCCGGTCGAGCCTCGACTTCACCCAGATGGAGCCCCAATTCGGCGACGAGGACATCGTTCCGTTCAGCTTTGGCCAACTGACCATCGACCGGAAGCAACTGCCCTGCTGGATCACCTACACCACCGACGCCACCCACCAGGTTCTCCGGGACAACATGCACCGGTCGCCCTTGTACAGCGGCAAGATCGTCGGCAACGGCCCCCGGTACTGCCCCAGCATCGAGGACAAGGTGGTGAAGTTCCCCGACCGGGACCGACACCAGATTTTCATCGAACCCGAAGGGGCCGACACCGAAGAGATGTACCTCAATGGGATCTCGAGCTCCATGCCCGAAGACGTGCAAGAAGCCTTCATCCATTCCATCCCCGGGTTGCAAAACGCCGTCATTGTTCGCCCCGGGTACGCCGTGGAATACGACTACCTCGACCCCATCCAACTGAAGGTGAGCCTCGAGTCCAAACTCATCGCCAACCTGTTCATCGCCGGCCAGACCAATGGCACGTCGGGGTACGAAGAGGCCGCCGCCCAGGGGCTCCTCGCCGGGATCAACGCCGCCCAGAAGTTGCGGGGCGAGGAACCCCTGGTCCTGTCCCGGACCGAGGCGTACACCGGGGTGTTGATCGATGACTTGGTCACCATGGGCACCGAAGAGCCGTACCGGATGTTTACCAGCCGGGCCGAGCACCGGCTCAGCCTTCGCCACGATAGCTGTGACCGGCGGCTCACCGAGAAGGGCTATCGCCTGGGCCTGGTCCCCGAAGGAGCCTGGGAACGGTTCCTCGAGAAGAAGGCCAGCATCGAGGCCATCAAGGAACTGTTGCACCAGCGCAAGGTCGCGGCTGCCGAGGCCGCCAGCCGCCCCGAGTTGGCCCCCCATGCCGGGGTGACGTTTCGCCACGCCCTGAAGGATCCCACGGTGACCATCGAAATGCTGGCCGCCCTCGACCCTTCCGTGGCCGAAGGTCGCCCGGTGGAGTGGCTCCGGTTGGCCGAGCTCGATGTGAAGTACGAAGGGTACATCAGTCGTCAGGATGCCCAGGTGGAGCGGTTCGAGAGGATGGAGACCCTGGTCATCCCCGAGGGGTTCGACTACGACGGCGTCCCGGGCCTGAGCACCGAAAGTCGCCAGAAGCTCAAAAAGGTCCTTCCCCGGTCGGTGGGGCAGGCCGGCCGGATTAGCGGGGTTCGGACGAGCGACATGGCCGTGCTCATGATGGCCGTGTCCCGAAGGCGGTAGGCCATGGGCACCGACTACCTCGCCGAGGGGCTCGAAGTCCTGGGGCTTTCCGACCGTCCGGGCCTGGCCGCGGCCCTGGCTGTCTACCAGAGGGAGCTCGAAACCTGGAACGAGCGCCTGGGGCTGGTGTCCCTCAAGGACCCCTCGGACCTGGTGGTCAAACACTTCCTCGACAGCCTCGCCCCCTGGAAGGTCCTCGACGCCCTGGGGTTTGGTTCGCTGGTCGACTTGGGGAGCGGGGCCGGGTTCCCCGGTATCCCCTTGGCTCTGACCTTCCCGGTCCGGACCGTCCTGGTGGAACGGATGGAGCGCCGGGCCGGCTTCTTGCAGGCCACCCTCGGGGCCCTGGGGCGGACCGACGTCGAGGTTCTCCCCCGGACCTTCGAAGAGGTCAAGGCCCGGTTCGACGTGGTCACGTTCCGGGCGGTGACGGCCCTGGAGCCCAAGATTGTGAAAAAAATGCTCCGGTTGCTGACCCCGGGGGGCCAGATCGTCGCCTACAAGGGGCGTCGGGCCGTCATCGAGGCCGAGGTCGCCGGGCTGGCTCCCCTGGGCCTCCGGACGGAAGTGGTGCCGGTGTCGGTGCCCTTCCTCGATGAAGAGAGGCACCTGGTCGTCCTGCGCCCCCAAGCCTAGGAGCCCCGGGGTTCCGGGTTAACCCAGGGCGGTCATGGCCTTGAGCAGGGCGTCTTTCTCGATCAGGTCGATGAGTCGGGCCTCGACAAACTGCTTGGCCGTGGGCGTGAAGCTCCCCGCGGTGATACAGAAGCCCCGGCCGGCGTGCATCTCCTTCAACCGAACCTGCATGTCCCTCAGGAAGAGCTCGCCCACCTGGCCCCCGCTCCTCAAGAACCGAAACACAATGGTGTCGTCCCACTTGCTGGTGCTGACTTCGGCGGTGATGTCGGCGTAGTCGTTCTTTTCCACGGTCACGTCGACCACTTTGATGGCGGCCTTGGGAAAGAAGGTGCCCACCAGACTGCGGCACAGGGTCACAAACTCGTTGCTGGGAGCCATCATGTAGACCTGCAAACTCTTGTTCGAGTTGAACTCGCTGAGGCGGCGGATCTGTTCGGCGACGTCCCGATAGTTGGGGTTGATGTTCCGAATGTCCTTGTATTGCCGAAGCGCCGCGTCCATGTTCTGGGACTGGGTGTAGGCGTTGGCCAGCCGGTACTTCATCTCCAGGGTCACTTCGGGGGTAATCTTCTGGTGCCGGACCCCAATTTCCAAGTCTTCGATGGCTTTGTCGTACTGCCGGGCGTTGAAATGGATGGTCCCGGCGAACAGGGCCGCCTGGGGCCCCACATCCGGGTCGGGCCTCAGGTGGGTGAAGATCTGAACCGCGTTGTCGGACTGACCCAATTCGTAGTAGGCCTGGGCCAGGAAAAAGAGGCATTCCTTGTCGTTCGGCTCGAGTTCCATGGCCTTCCGAAGGTAGGTCACCGCATCCTTGTACGATTTGAGTCGGTACAGGCTCTGGCCGAGGTACTTCATGGTCCCGGCGTGGTCCGAAGCGATCGAAGCGGCGGCCCGGAGGGCGCCCACAGCCTTCTCATAGGCCTTCTTTTGGTACTCGATCACCCCGAGGTTGTAATTGACCTCGAAGCCCTCGCCCCGGATGGCTTTGGCGATCAACAGAGACTTGTAGGCTTCTTCGGTCTGACCCAGCTTCAGGGCGCACAACCCCGACCGGAGGTTGATGGTGTAGGCATCGAGGTCGGGGGCCGACGTGGTCATCGACGACAGGATGCCGTAGGTCTTGCTCGCCTTCTCAAAGTCATTGTCATTGAAGTAAATATCCGCTAAGGCCATCAGGGCCTCGGGATCCTTGGGGTTCGAGGCCAACCGGCGGGTGGCCTCCTTTAAGGTCGTGGCTTTGTCCTTGACCTTGCCGAGTCCCGGCTTCTTTTTGGCGTTCGGAACCACCACCATGAAGTACCAGCCAGCCACGAGCACCAGAATGAAACCAACGAGTGCCAAAAGGATCGGTAAGAAGTCAAGCATTATCTTATTATGAGGGCGTGGGACAACGGCTGTCAAGAAAAGGCCAAGATTGACAAAGGGTGTCCGGCGGTCTAGTTTGGGTTGGGGAGAGGATAGTGGAGAAACCGATGATCGGCATCCGGCAGGCGGATGGATCCTTCTACGAAATCATGGGCGATGCCCAAACAGGACGCAAACGTCTTGTCCTCTCGGCTGCCCGGACCGACCAGCGGGGTGTCCGGATCGAGCTCTATCGGTCCGAGGACGGTTCCCTCGAGACCGCGGCTCCCCTCGGTTCGATCGCCCTCGATGACACCGAAGGGCTGGGGTACCAAGACATCGAGTTTGTGATGAAGGTCGATGACGAGGGCCAGTTGGACGCCTCGGCGGCCCTCCCTGGGCAACCTCCCCGGACCCTGACCGTGGACCTCNCCCCCTTTCGCCACACCCGAAGCGACTCCGACCTGTTGAGCGACGACGCCCTCGGGGCCGGGGAACTCGACACCCTGGACGATTCGTTCTCCCTGGATCCGGAGCCTATGACCTTGGATCTGCCGGATTTGGATGACTTTCCTCCTTTGGACGAACCGGCTCCCCGGTCCGACGCCGACCTTCTGGACGATGAAGCCCTGGCCTCGGCGGACCTCGATGACCTGGGAGACTTTGGCGATTTTGAACCCGAGCCCCAGGAACCTCTCGCCGAGGCCTCGTCCCCTCGGCCCGGCCTCCCGCCGGCCGACCCCGAGCCCGAGCCCTTCGACCTGGGGGACCTGGATGCGGGCTTCGGGGCCGACGAACCCACCGAGCCCCCCGCCAACGAGAACGACGTTCCCCCGGCCGAAGAATGGGAAAAGATCTCCCTCGACGACATGGAGTCGATGGAGTTTCTCGACACCGGCGATGAAATCTCAGCCCCCCGGGCCAAGGCGCCCCAGGCGACGGCCGCCACCGACGGGGACGACTTGCGGTTCGACGACGAAGAGCCCCTCCACCTCGACGACTTGGATTCCGACTTCGGGGACCTCCCGGGGCTGGGCGACGAGCCCCGGCCCTCGTTGGACGACCTTGACCATGATTTCCTGGCCCCACCGGCCCTCACGGCTCCCGTCGAGGAAGAGCCCGCCGAGGCGGGGAAGGGCCCCAAGGGCCCCAAGGCCGAGAAACGCCCGAAGGCGCCTCGGCCGTCCCAGGCCCTTCCCGAGGTGAAATGGTCTGGCACCCTCGACAAGACGGCTCTCTTCCTGTCCCTGGCCACCCTCAGCCTCCTCGTCCTGCTCATCCTGGTCCTCTTGTTCTTGAACATGATCAAGGCGCCCCAGGCGTCTTCGGTGCAACCCGAAGTGATGCGCTGGAAGCCGGTGGCCACCGGCGTCTCCGAGCCTCCCCGGGGGGAGGTCGTCATTGATTTGGGCTCCGGCGCCCCTCGGTTCGAGGCCGGGTCCGTCCTCGAAGTGCCCCAGGCCTTGCGAACCGCCAAGATTTCCCTTCGCCTCGAACCCGGGGACACCGTGGCGGACGCCGAGCGTCGGTTCGGGCCTCCGGCCCGGAGCCAAGGGATTCTATTGCTCTGGTGAAATCGCCGTTGTTGTGGAACCGTTCGGTGCTCCCTTCGTTGGTCGTGGTCCTCGGTCTCGCCGTGGTGTCCTGTGGGTCCACGCTCTGGGACCGCCCGGTCGCAGACGTTCAGCAGGAGCTCACCGAGGGCAAGACGGCGTTTCTGTTTTTGCAAAAACCCAAAGCCTTGGCCGAGGCCAACCTCGGCGTCCTGGGGGACGGTGCCGCATGGAACCTGGGGACGCTCTTCTCGGACGCCAACAAAATGGCCGAGGCCGAAATCCTGTGGAAGCGGTCGTTGGCCGACGAGCCCAGCCCCTGGCGGGAGCAAGCGGGCCGGGATCTGTTCGATCTCTACGCGTCCCGCCGGGATTGGCCCAAGGCCGAAGCCGTGGCCCAACGCCTGTTGGGGTTTGACGGGGGCCGGCAAGAGTTCCGGCGCCGTCTGTTCGAGGCCTTCTACTTTCAAAAAAAGGACGACCAGGCCTGGGACATCTTCCGGTCGTGGAAGACGGGTACCTTCNCCCCGGCCGAGGAACTCGAGAACCAACTGTTCTTTGGGGTTCTTTCGGCCCGGTCGGGTAAGAAGGCCGATGCGTCCCGGGCCCTGACGGACCTGGTGTTCAACCACGAAGCCTCGGTCCTTCACTTTCGGCTCGAGAGTTTTTTCCAAGAGGATGAAAGCCGCTACGACCTTCTGGGCCCCGGGGGGCGGGAGGCCGTGGCCTTCCAGGGGTTGGTCTACCGCGGGGNGGAAAAGGATATCCAAGCCTGGTTCAAGGGGCGCACATTTCCCCCGGGGTTCTGGAATCACCGAGCCCTGGTGACCGGCATCGAGACAGCGTTCAAGGCCGAAGGCCACGCCGAAGTGGGCCTGAGGATCCTCGATAGCATCCAGCCCAGCCTCACCGGCGACGCCCGGTTTGCGGCTGCCTACGCCCGGGGACGCCTGGACCGATCGTTGGAATGGTGGCCCCAGGCCCGGGAGGCGTTCCAAACGGCCCTCGGGCTGGCCGTCACCCCCGAGGATCACCAGAAGACCCAATGGAACTGGTTGAACGCCTGGGTTCAGGTGCAACCCGAAGGGGCCCTGGGCCCCTTCCTCCAGGTGTATGCGGGAACCGACGATCCCGCCTTCTTCACCGATGTCTTCGCCAAATGGATGACCGAGTTGGTCCAGGCCCGGCAGTGGAGCCTGATCGCAGCCGTGGACCGAGACCTGGGGCATCGCCTGCCCCAGGGGGACCGGGCCACCGTGGGGTTTATCCTGGCCCGACTGGCGGCCAACAAGTTGGTGGACCTGGCCCGGGAGGGCATCGACACCACGTCGGATGAGCTTTTGCAGCAGTGCATCGCCTTCGAACCGTATTCGTACGAGGCCCTGGTGGCCCGAACCGTCATGGGTCGCCCCCTGGAGTGGGCCCCCGACGATCATCCCGAGGTGAAACTCGACGACCAGGCCCTGGATCGGGTGAAGCTGTGGAACAGCATGCTGTCCTTTGGTCTGGCCAAGCGCATGGCCAACGAGGTCGCCGCCAGCGAGGGTCCCCTGGATCCGGCCTTTGTGGACCGGGCCGTGACCTTCCTCCAGGCCCACCAACAGTACCGCCCCAGTTTGCAAATCCTGTACCGCCTGTTGAAGGACCCCGGGGAAAACCTCACCGAGGCCCGGGCGCGCCAACTGTATCCCCAAGCCTACGCCGACTTGGTGGCCGATAGGGCGGCGGCCGAGAAGATCGAGGTGAGCCTGCTCCTGGGGGNGGTTCGGGAGGAGAGTTCCTTCGACGCCGAGGCCAAGAGCTGGGTGGGGGCCCAGGGGCTGTCCCAGTTGATGCCCGCCACCGCCGCCGAGACCGCCAAAGAACTGCGGATGAAAACCTACGATCTTTCCAAGCCCGAGGACAACTTGAAGATCGGGGCCCGGTACCTGTCCACGATGATCCGGTCCCAGGGCCGGATCTACCTGGCCCTGATGGCGTACAACGCCGGGGGAGGGCGGATCAAACCCTGGAAGGAGTCCATGGGGCGACTCCCCGAGGAAATCTTCGTCGAGGCCGCTCCCCTGGAAGAAACCCGGGGGTACGTGAAGAAGATTCTGACCTCCACGGTGATGACCGGGGTGCTCCACTACGGCAAGACCCTCGATCAGATGGTCAAGTTGATCTACCCGGGGTTCCAACCCTAGAAGCTCGGTGGGCCCGTCCCTACAGGAAATCCTCCAGATACCGATACGGTTAAAGGGAGGGTCTCCATGGAGTCCAACATTCGCTTAGCCCCCGTGACCATCGGCCTGGCCGCCGTCAGTGCCTTTTGCCTGGTTTCCATGGGTTTGTACACTTTTGGCCTGGGGGACTGGATGTTCACGGCCCTTCTGGCCTGGCCCGGGGCCTTCCTGATTCAAAGTTTTGGCGTCCTGGCCCTCTACGTGCCCCTGTTGCTCGGGGCCCTGGCCTGGGCTTCGTCGGCACCCGCCCTGAACCCCCGCCTCGTCGTGCCCCTGGGCTTTTCCGTCCTGCCTTTCTTGACCCTCGCAGCCCTGGTTCAGGTTCTGGAGCCTTCGTCGGCCGGGGGGTTGGGGACCTCGCTCCCCGGGTTGCTGGGGCCGGCCGCTCCGGTGTTTCTGGGCCTTGTCCTGGTGCTGGAATTGCTGGTGGGCGCCGTGGCCACCCTCGCCGTGACCCCCCGGAACACCGAACCGGCCCGGGATCCCGATGCCGTCTTCGAGGAGCCCCTCTGGGTGGCCCCCACCCCCGACGGGACCAACAAACCCGAGGAGTCACCCCGGAGTGAGGTCGAGACCCCTGCGGCGGTGGCCCCGAGCCCCGAACCCTCGGCCTACGAAACCCTGAAGAGCGCCGCCCCCGCCGACACCGAGGACGTGCTCCGGGTGCCCCACATCCAGGAGTGGAACACCGCCCGGGCCCTCCGGGACGACCCGTATTTCACCCCGATCGACGGGGAAGACTACCGATCCCCGGCCCTCGAGGCCCTGACCAAGACCCTGGCGGGGATGCCCGCCGAAGACGAAGGGTACGATGTGGAAGCCGACGCCCAGGCCTTCGACGAGGCTGCGGACCTGGCGGGCATCTTCGAACCCGAACCCACCGTGGTCGATCGACACATCGACGACTACGCCGACGAAGTCCCGGTCTTCGATTGGGACCACCTCTCGGCCAAGGACCCCGGGGAAGCCGACCTCGAGGCCGACGAGGACCTCGATGAAGACCTGGAACTGGCCGACCAGGCCGCGGTCGAAGAAGCCATCCACGTCTTGGCCCAACCCTCGGCCCTGATCCGCCCCCTCGAAGGCGGCAACTTCCCGGTCAGGACCATCCACGTGAGGCCCGAGGCCCCCCAGGCCATCCCGGACGCCGACGAGGACGAGGAACCCGAGGCCGAAGCCCCGGCCGCCCCCGAAGGGGGCCACTGGGCCCAGCGCCCAAAGTTCAAGTCGTGGTTCATTCCGGTGGAAGGCATCCTGACGGCCTACAAAGAAGGCAACTTTGGTGAGATCGACGAAGGCACCAAGCGGGCCGGCCACATCCTTCAAATGACCCTCAAGGAGTTCAACATCGAGGCCCAGGTCACCGGCATCCGGAAAGGGCCGGTGGTCACGATGTTCGAGCTGCTCCCGGCGGCCGGGGNGAAGCTGTCGAAGATCGTGGCCCTCGCCGACAACATCGCCCTCGGCCTCGCCGCCACCAGCATCCGCATCGTGGCCCCCATCCCGGGCAAGCACGCCGTGGGCATTGAGGTGCCGAACAAGGAACGGACCATGGTGGGCTTCGCCGAGATGATCAACAGCCGGGAGTTCCAGGAGAGCCAAGCCAACATCCCCATTGTGGTGGGCAAGGACATCTCAGGGGACGCCCAGATCATCGACCTCACCCGGACCCCCCACCTGCTGATCGCCGGGGCCACCGGGGCCGGGAAGTCGGTGTCGGTGAACACCCTCGTCTGCTCCATCCTCTACCGGAAGAGCCCCGACGAAGTGAAACTCATCATGGTCGACCCCAAGATCGTGGAGTTGAAGTTCTTCAACGACATCCCCCACCTGCTCACCCCCGTGATCACGGATCCGAAGAAGGCCCTCCAGGCCATCCAATGGTGCCTCTATGAGATGGAGCGCCGGTACGCCCTCCTCGACGCCATCGGGGCCAAGGACATTCGCAGCTACAACGGCAAGATCGAGAAGCGTCACATCGCCACCACCAAGCTCCCGTACATTGTCCTGGTGATCGACGAGTTCGCCGACCTCATGGCCACCAGCGGCAAGGACCTCGAAGGGACCATCGCCCGGTTGGCGGCCATGAGCCGGGCCGTGGGCATCCACCTGGTCCTGGCCACCCAGCGCCCGTCGGTCGACGTGATCACCGGCCTCATCAAGGCCAACTTTCCCAGCCGCATTGCCTTCCAAGTGGCCAGCAAGACCGATAGTCGGATCATCATCGACCAGATGGGGGCCGAAAAGCTCTTGGGCCGGGGAGACATGCTGTTCACCAGCAGTTGGAACCCCTTCCCCAGCCGGGTCCAGGGGGCCTTCCTGAGCGAAGACGATGTGGAACGGGTGGTGGCCCACGTGAAGACCCTGGGCGAGCCCGAGTACATCAGCGACGAGATCTTCTTCGACGAGGATGACGACGAGACCTCGTTGGACGCCGACGCCTCGGGGGACGAGATGGATCCCCTGTTCGAAAAGGGCGTCGAAATCGTCCGCACCTTCAAGAAGGCGTCGGCGAGCTTCCTGCAGCGGCGTCTGGGGGNGGGGTACAACCGGGCGGCCCGGATGATCGAGCTGATGGAAGAGATGGGCATCGTGGGGCCCCAGAACGGGAGCAAACCCCGGGAGATCGTCCACAACTAGGCCTTGACCCCGGGGCCCGGGATGGGAATCCTGGGGTCATGACTGCCGAAGCCCACCGTCGCTGGATCAGCGACGCCCTCCACCTCATCGACGCCGATTTCCAGCGGAGCGCCGACACCCATCTGATTCCCCTGACCCTGGAAGGGTTTCCCCAGGTTTCGTTCTACCTCAAGGATGAATCGAGCCACCCCACGGGGAGTTTGAAGCACCGGCTGGCCCGGTCGCTGTTTCTCTACGCCCTGGTCCACGGGTGGCTCCGGCCGGGGGCCCCGGTGATAGAAGCCTCCAGCGGGTCGACGGCGGTGAGCGAGGCCTACTTTGCCCGGCTCCTGGGCTTGGAGTTCATCGCCGTCGTCCCCCGGTCGACCCAGCAAGAGAAGATTGCCCAGATCGCGTTCTACGGAGGCAAGACCTACCTGGTCGACGACCCCACCCGGATCGTCGACGAGTCCCGGGCCCTGGCCGACCGAACCGGTGGCCACTTTCTGGACCAGTTCACCTACGCCGAGCGGGCCACCGACTGGCGGGCCAACAACAACATCGCCGAATCGATCTTTCGCCAAATGGCCCAGGAGCCCCATCCCATCCCCGACTGGATCGTGTCCAGCCCCGGGACCGGGGGCACCCTGGCCACCCTGGGTCGGTTTGTCCGCTATCGCCGGTACCCCACCCGGGTCCTGGGGGCCGATCCCGAACTGTCGGTCTTCTTCCAGGCCTTCACCACCGGCGATCGCTCCCTCCAGGGCCTCCGAGGGTCTCGGATCGAAGGGATCGGCCGGCCACGGGTCGAAGCGTCCTTCCTTCCGGAGGTCCTCGACGCCATGGTGAAGGTTCCCGATGAACTATCGTTCGGGGCCATGCACTGGCTTTCGGACCGCCTTGGTCGGCGGGTGGGACCCTCCACCGGGACCAACTTCGTCGGTGCCCTGGCGGCGGCGGCCGAGGTGCAGGCCCGGGGCCAGGCCGGCTCGGTGGTGTTCGTCCTGTGCGATGGGGGAGAGCGGTACACGGCCACCGCCGGGAACCCCGGGTGGCTCGCTGCCCAGGGTTTCGACGTGGACCGGGCCCGCCAGCTGGTCGGGGGGGNGGCCCTGGGGGGGAACCCCTGGCCGCCTTCGGTGGCCTGGGCCTGAGGGCCTACTTGGCTTCGAGGAACCCCGATTCGACGGTCAATCCGGGGCCAAAGGCGCAGGCGAAGAGCTTGCCCTGGAGCTTACGGTCCAGGATCTCCCGGAGCACGAAGAAGATGGTCACCGAACTCATGTTGCCGTACCGCCGGAGGATGTCGTAGCTGACTCCCAGGTCTTCGGGGGTCAGCCCCAGGACCTGTGTCGTCTTGTCGAGGATGGCGCGGCCACCCGGGTGGACGGCCCACAGTTTGAGCTCGTCCCGGTTCCAGCCAGAGTCCTCGAACAGCCTGTCGAGGATGGCTTGGATGTTCCCTTCGATCAGCCGGGGCACGTAGCTCGACAACTTCATGTCAAACCCGGTTTCCCCAATGATCCACGCCATGTCGTCTTCGCTTCCCGGGATGATGTGGCTCCGAAAGTCATGGAGCTGAAGGGGGCCTTCGTCGGCGGAGACGATGAGGGCCGCGGCTCCGTCGGCAAACAAGGCGTTGGCCACCACGACGTCGGGTTGGAATTCCTTCTGAAAGTGGAGAGTACAGGCCTCCACATCGACGATGAGCACCTGGGCTCCCGGGGTCGATTGGACCAGACTCTTGGCCAACTTGAGGGCCGGGAAGGCGGCAAAGCACCCCATGAACCCCAGGTGGAAGCGATGGATGGCCGGGGCGAGGNGGAACTCCTTGACCAAGTGGTAATCGAACCCCGGGGCCGAGAAGCCCGTACAGCTGACGGTGATCAGGTGGGTGATCGACTGGGGGTCGAACCCGGGCATTTGGTCGAACAACCGTCGAACGGCCACTTCGGCCAGCTTGTTGGCCTCGACGCAAAACAGAGCATTCCTCTGGGCCGTCGAGGGAACGGGGTCGAGGGCGTCGTTCTTGGGAAAGAACGTCCTCTCGTCGGTGGGCAGGCGGTAATCGGGAATCACCGAATACCGGGTGTCGATGGCGGAACCTTCGTAAATCTTGCGAATGAACGACTTCTTTCGGTCGGTGTCCCCGACCACCCTCAACATAAAGGCTTCAATTTCTGTCTGTTGATTCTTAAACTCAGGAACGGCGGTGGCAATGGCGCGGATCGAAACGGGGGAAAGGGTCACGAAATCTCCTTGAGAGCCGAAAGGGGCCGGGGGTAACGCTCGATGGCGTCGGCGAGGGACCGGCCAGGGATGGTCAGCATGCCGTAGTGAGGGGGGAAGAAACCGGGGAACCACCGGAGAACCAGACCCAGCAGGGCGTTTCGTAGCCCCGACGCCAGGCCCCGGACCGTACCAATGGCCATGGACAACTCGGCCCGCCCGGCGGCAATTTGGCCCGCCCGCCGGCGGACGGCCGTGTAGGCCTGGTCCCAGGGGGTGGAGGGAGTGTCGGGGNGGGCGAGCCGGGCCGCCACCACAGCGGCGAGGAACTCGGCGTCGGCGAACCCCGTGTTCATCCCTTGACCCCCGATGGGGGACATTTGGTGGGCGCTGTCCCCGGCCAGGTAGACCCGGCCCCGGACGTATTCGGGACTAATCCACCGCTGGATCCCAAAGGGACTCCGCCAGGTGCAGGTCTCCACGGGAAGCTTCAGTCCCGTCCGGGCTTCGACCTCGTCTTCGAGGTAGGTTCCCGGGTCGTCGAGGAACTGGGGGGTTTGGACAATCCACCGTCGCCGGCCACCCCCCAGGGGGAAGGACTCCACGGCCCCCCGGGGGGTGAAGAACAGATGGGCCTGGTGGCCCCAGCCGGTGGTGTCGGCGAAATCCCCCATGAAGAACGTGGAGTCGAACTTGCGGGGTTTCCGCCCCAGGCCCAGGGCGTCCCGGACGGCGCTTCTCACTCCGTCGCACCCCGCCACAAACCGGGCCGTCTCCGTCCGCGGCTCCCCCGCTTGGTTCACCCAGTGGGTGGTCACCGAGGCGTCGTCCTGGGTGAGGGTCTGAAACTCCCAGCCGTAATCGACGCGAACCGTTGGGTAGGTCTTCAGGTGTTCGGCCAGGACCGTTTCGGTGACGGTCTGGGGGACAGACAGGATGCAATCGTAGGGTTTTTTGAGGGACTCAAAGGTCACCGATCCCAAAAGGCGGCCTGCCTTGCCGTGGACGGCCACGTAGCGAATCGGGGCCCCCTGGGCCAAAAGGGGTTGGTCCAGACCGAACTGGGCCAGCAAGGCCAGGGAAGGGGGGGNGATGCCAATGGCGTTCGACCCCGGGCTTCGTTGGGTCTTCTTGTCGAGGACCAGGACGTCCAGGCCCCGCCGGCCGAGCAACGCTGCCAGCAACAGGCCCACCGGGCCCGCACCCACGATTACGATGTCAGTCATCTGAATAGGATACTCAAAACCTCGGGTCGACTCAAGGAAAACTGATCGATTTCCCCGGGCTTACCAGTACCCGGCATGGGCCGCCACCACGTCGGCTTCCAACGACGGGAAGGGACCGATCACTTCGATGGGCTTGCGGCCCCGGGCCAAGACGTCCCGACACGGGAGGGCGAGGGTGGGGTTGACCTCACTGTCCCCGGTGAGTTCGGCCAGCCGATGCTCATCGAGGGCGTAGACCACCCGGCCGACGTTGCCCCAGTAGACGGCCCCGGTGCACATGGCACAGGGCTCCACCGTGGTGTAGAGGGTGCAGGTCCACAGGAAGGCCCGGTCGTAGACCCGGGACGCCACCGCCATGAGGGCCGTTTCGGCGTGGCCGGTGCACAGGTGTTCGGTCAGTTCGATGTTCCCCTGCTCCAGGAGGATCTTTCCGGACGCATCGGCCAACAACGCACCGAACGGGGGGTTCCCCGACCGCCGGGCTTGCCAACTCACCTCGATGCACCGGCGCAAGAGCTCTTCGTGGCCCGGCACCCTAAAACCTCTGCTCCCGGATGTACGGAACCCCGAGGGCCTGGGGTGACCCCGATAGCTTGTTCTTGGTTCTCCACCCGACCAGGATGAGGACGGCGATCGTGATGATGTAGGGAATCATCTTCAGGAAGTACGAGGGAATGGAACTGCCGGCCAACTGGAACCGGAACCCCAGGGTGTCCAACAGGCCAAAGAAGTAGGCCGCCCCCAGGGCGTAGACCGGGTTCCACCGGGCAAAGATGATCAGGGCCACGGCGATCCACCCCCGGCCGGCGGTCATCCCTTCGATCCATGTGGGCGAAAACACCATGAGGAGGTTCGCTCCCCCCAGGCCCATGAGCATGGCTCCAATGATCACGCAACCGTACCGGAAGGCCTGGACCCGGATGCCCATGACGTCGGCGGTGGCGGGGTTATCCCCCACGGCCCGGAGGTGCAGGCCCCAACTCGTGTGGTTCAAGTACAGGTGGAGGGCCACCACCAGGACCAGGCTTCCCCAGGTGAAGACGTCCAGGTGGCCGAGGATGGGCCCCACCACGGGAACCCCGTCCAAGAAGGCCAAATCCACCTTGGGCACGGCCCCCGGAAGGGGCATCCCCGTGATCGTCTTGCCCAAGTACGCCGACAGGCCTCCCCCGAACAGGGTCATGGCCAGACCGCTGACGATTTGGTTGGCCCGGAGCGTCACGGTCAAGAACGCATGGAGGGCCCCCAGGACCCCCGTGACCACGATCACCATCACCAGGGAGAGGAGCAGGTTGTGGGTGGCCAAGAAGGCCATGGCCGCCGTGACGGCCCCCATGAGCATGAGACCTTCGGTCCCCAGTTGGATGATCCCCGACCGTTCGGTGAGGATGCCCCCCAGGGTTGCGAACAACAGGGGAGTACCGGCGGCGATGGCCACCGCCAGGAGTTGGCTGATTAATTCCATCGGATACGCACCTTGCCGAGGATGCTCCCGGCGATGAGGAAGAATAGAACGGCCCCTTGGAGGAGCGAACTGATCGACGAGGGGAGACCGATGGTCTGGACGCTGTACCCACCGACGATCAGGCCGCCGAACAGGACCGACGAAACCACGATGCCAAAGGGGTTGAGCCGGGCGATCCAGGCCACGATGATGGCGGTGTAGCCGTAGCCGGGGCTGATCCCGTACATGAGCTTGTGGGCGACCCCGGACACTTCGGCCATCCCGGCCAGGCCCGCCAGGCCCCCGGACAGAAGCATGACCACCACGATGTGCCGGGGGAGGTTAATCCCCGCGTGGCGGGCCGCCTCGGGGTTGGCCCCGATCAGGCGCAGCTCGTAGCCCCACCGGGTCGACTTCACGAACACGGCCACCAGGACCACGGCCAGGAGGGCGAGGATGAGGCCAAAGTGGAGTCGGCTGTCCCCGAACACCGGGAGGCTTTGGGCATCGGTGAACGGCGGGGTCCCCGGGAAGTTCATCCCCTTGGGGTCCCTCCAGGGGCCAAAGACCACGTAGTTCAGGCCCAAGACCCCGATGTAGTTCAGCATGAGGCTGATGATCAGCTCGTTTACGTTGAACCAGACCTTCGGGAGGGCGGTGAACAGGCCCCAGATGCCCCCGGCGACCAGCCCGGCGATCACCATCACGGGGAGGGTGGCCCACCCAGGCAACCACGGCAGGTAGATCGTCACCGCCGTGGCGGCGATGGCCCCCACCAAGAACTGCCCCTCGGCCCCGATGTTCCATACCTGGATCCGGTACGCCAACGACACCCCCAGGCCACAGAGCATCAAGGGGATGGCCTTGACCAGGGTCTCGGTGAGGCCAAAGGTGGTGCCAAACGCTCCCCCCAGCATCTTGGCAAAGACCACCGAAGGATCCTTCCCCGTGAAGAAGATGAAGACGGCCACCAGACCAAAGGCCAGGACCACCGCCGCAATGGTGACCCACCAGGGGGACTCTCGGCCCGCTGGATCGATTTCGATTCTCATAGAACCCCCGCCATCCACAGCCCCAGCCGTTCCCGGTCGGCGGTGTCCCTGGTCACTTCTCCCATACTTTTTCCTCCGAACAAAACCACGATGCGGTCCGACAAGAGAAGCAGTTCGTCCAAGTCTTCGCTGATGAGCAACACACTCTTTCCCTCGTCCCTCAGGCCCGTGAGGAGGTTGTGGACCCCGTCGGTGGCCCCCACGTCCAAGCCCTGGGTGGGGTGAACCGCCACCATGAGGTGGGGCTTGTGGTGGATTTCCCGGGCGAACAGCAGCTTTTGCTGGTTGCCCCCGGACATCTGGTGCACCGGGGCGTCGAGGTGGGCCGTCTTCACGTCGAACTGGTCCACCAGACCCTGGGACCACAGGCGGTTGCCCACGGTGCGGAGGAAGCCCCACCGGGACCGGGCCGGACTCCGGTACGACTTCACCAGCAGGTTATCGACCGACCCGAGGCTACCCGCCAGGCCCGACTTCATGCGATTCTCGGGGACGTGGCTGATCCCCGACTCGATGGACTGGCGAACCGAGGCACCCTTCCATTGGTCGTCCCGGAACCGGATGGTTCCGCGTTTCCAGGTCCGCAGACCCGCCAGCACCTCGGCGAGCTCCTTCTGCCCGTTCCCGGCGACCCCGGCGATGCCCACGATCTCCCCCTGGCGGATGGTCATGGAAAACCCATCCAGGGCCGGAAGGCCGTGGTCCCCGGGGACCATGAGGTCCTCGATGGTGAGGATCGTCGCCCCGGCGGGTCGGGACGCCCGGGCCTTGAGTTCCTGCCGGTCCTGGCCCACCATGAGCCGGGCCACTTCGTGTTCGTTGGTGGCGCTCTTGTCGAGGGTGGCCAACATCTTGCCCTTGCGCATCACCGAGATCCGGTCGGCGATGGCCATGACCTCTTTGAGTTTATGGGTGGTCAGGATGACGGTCTTCCGTTCCTTGCGAAGTTCCAGGAGGGTCGCAAACAGCTGGTCGGCCTCCCCGGGGGTCAGGACCGACGTTGGCTCGTCGAGGATAATGAGGTTGGCCCCCCGGTAGAGGGTTTTCACGATTTCGACCCGCTGCTGTTCCCCCACCGACAGTTGCCAAATCGGTCGATCCGCCGGGAACCCCAGGCCAAACTTCTGGGCCAAGGCTTCAATTTCGGCTGTCTTCTTGGCCATCCAGCCCTTGGTCCGGCCAATGGGACGAACTTCTCCGAGAACCAGGTTCTCGGCCGCGGTGAGGGTCGGAACCAGGCGGAAGTTCTGGAACACCATCCCCACCCCGAGCTTGACGGCGTCCTTCGGGGAATGGATCCGGGCCAGTTGGTTGTTGAGGTAAATTTGGCCGCTGGTCGGGCGGTAGACCCCGGACAGCATGCACATGATGGTGCTCTTGCCCGCGCCATTCTCCCCCAGGAGGGCGTGGATCTCCCCCGGGCGGACCGAAAAGTCCACCTCATCGTTGGCGACAACGGATCCGAATTTTTTTGTGATCCGTCGTAGGTCAACGGCTAGTATGTCGTCCATAGGTTCCCCCGGGTGGTCCCCATCCTAACCCAATCCTTTTTCTTGAGGAAGACCAAAACTGACCGGAATGTATTGATCCATTCCCCGATTTACATCATGGTACTTCGGGGTCCCCCCCAGGGACCCGAAGGAGTTTCGATGAACCTTGCGTTGGCCAAGACCATCACCTTGCCCGAGTGGGTGGTGCCGTTTGTCGAGTCTTGGCCAGGGGGAACCCAGACCCCCGAGGATAGGATGAGGCTGGCCGTGGCCCTCAGCGCCGAAAATGTGGCCCGGAGGACCGGGGGGCCTTTCGCCGCCGTGGTCTACGAAGCCGCCACCCACCGGGTGGTTTCGGTGGGGGNGAACGTGGTCGTCCCCCAGGGAACGAGCCTGGCCCACGGGGAGATCGTAGCCCTGCTCCTGGCCCAAGAGAAGTTTGGTACCCATGACCTCGGAGGGCGAAACCTCCCCGACCTCGAATTGGCCACCACCGGCCAGCCGTGCATCCAGTGCTACGGCGCCATCATTTGGTCGGGGGTGAAGCGCGTGTTGGTGGCGGCCCGGGGCACCGACGTCGAAACCCTCGTGGGATTCGACGAAGGGCCCGTCCCCACGGATTGGGTGGGCCAGTGGGCCCTGCGAGGCATCGCCACCACCGTCGACGTGCTCCGGGACGAAGCCTGTGAAGTGCTCCGGGCCTACAAGGCCAGCGGAGCCCCAGTGTACAACAGCGCTGCGAACCCCCGGGGGTAAGGGGCCCGTCCCTTGACAACGCCCCGGGCCGAGGACGAGCCTTAAGGAAGGCGGCCCGTCGAGNAGGGAGGCTGGGACCATGAAACCATTCATCCTGATCTTTGCCGTGATGGTCGGGGAATTCGTGGCCGGGGCTCAGGCCCAGGTCGTAGAGATTCGGATTCCCATGAAGACGACCTACGACACGACCCAAGAGTACCCGTTAGCCCTCCTTCGCTTTGTGATGGACAAGAGTGGGGTGCCCTACAGCATCACGATGACGGACATCGGGGTGACCACCCAGGCCCGGGAGATCTTGCTGATCCGGGCCAACTCGGCCATCAACCTCAGTTGGTTCGGCACGTCGGCCGCCCTCGAACGCGACCTAGTCCCCGTTCGGTACCCGATGTGGCGGGGTCTCCTGGGTTACCGGGTGTTCCTCATCCACAAGAACGCCCAGCCTCGGTTCGACCGGGTGAACACCCTCGACGACCTTCGCCAGTTCACCGGAGAGCAGGGGCTGGGTTGGTCGGATATCCCCATTCTCGAGGCCGCAGGACTGAAACAAAACGCGTCGACCTACGACGCCATCTTTCCCAAGATCAACGCCGGCCGGGCGGACTATTTTGCCCGGGGGGNGGTCGAAGCGTTCCGGGAACTGAAGGCCCGGCAGGCCGAGTTTCCCAACCTCGTGGTCGAGCGGCACGTCCTGTTGGTCTACCGGTTTGCCGGGTTCTTCTTCACGAACAAGGAGCACCCCGAGATTCGGGATGCCCTCGTCTCGGGGTTCCAAAAGGCCTACGCCGACGGGAGTTTCGAGCGGTTCTTTTACCGGCAGGACGCCGTGAGGTCAGCCCTCGACCAGGCCAACCTCAAGGACCGGGTCCGGATCGAAATCCCCAACCCCGACCTGACTCCCGAGACCCTGGGGATCCCCGACGTCTACTGGGACCACTCCCGCTGACCCTAGTAGAGGGCCGCGATCAGCTGGGCGCAGACCATCATAAAGATCATGGCGAAGGGATAGACCGTGGCGTAGGCCACGCTGGGGGTCCCCGACGAGGTCAGCGAGCTGACGACCCCCAGGGCCGGGGAACAGGNGGTGGACCCCGACAGCAGGCCCATGAGGGTCAGGATGTCCATTTTCAGGAGGAACCGGCAGACCAAGGCCATGACGGCCAGGGGAACCAGGGCAATGGCCACCGTGGTCAGGACTAACGACAGCCCGTTGGTCGACAGCACGTGGAGGATTTGGCTTCCGGCATTGGTCCCGACGGCCCCCAGGAACAGCAACAGCCCCAGGTGGCGGATGAATCGATTGGAAGATTCACTGACGGCCCAGAGGATGGGGCCGGTCTTGCCGATGGCGCTGAGGACCAGGCTGGCGATGAGAACCCCCCCGGTGATCCCCAGGGAAAACGTGAACGTCGGCGACAGCGGCACGGGAATGGTCCCCAGGAGCAGACCCGACAGGATGATGAGGAACATGGGGAAGAAGTCCTTGTCGATGGTCCGCTTGGGGTCCCCCACAAACCCCTTGACGGCGTCGATCCGGGCCTTGCCGGCGACCACCATGATCCGGTCGGCGTACCTCAGGACGGTGGTGCCCTGGGGGCTAATCTCGATGCCGTTCCGCTGGACCCGGGTGACGGTGGCCCCGTAGGTCTCCAGGAGGCCAAGCCGGTTCAGGGGTTGGTTCACCACCGCCTTGTTCGTGACCATCAGCCACTGGGCCTCGTTTTTTTGGTCCAGGGGCACATCCACAAAATGGTCTGCGGTGGTTTCGGGGCCCAGCAACACCCCCAGGTTGGCCAGGTCTTTCTCGATCCCCACGGCTTTGACCAAGTCGCCCTGGGCGAAGACGAACTCGGGGGAGGGGACCACGATATCCCCCCGCTGAAGGATACGACTGAGGTTGACCCCGGTCATCCGACCGATGTGGAGGTCGGCCAGGGACTTGCCCACCACGTTGGGGTTATCGACCAGGTAGGTTCGGGTGACCAGCGGGGGGTTTTCTTCCCGTTGTCGGGCCAGCAGGTCCTTTTCTTCCTGACGGATGTTCGCCCGGAGCAACCAGGGGAGGAGCCTCACAAAGAGCAAGATGGAGAGAACGCCAATGGGGTAGGCAAGGCTGTGCCCCAGGGCCGGAAGGTTGCTCGACGTGCTCTGGACGCCGACGGCCAGGGCGGAGTTGCTCGACCGGCCCCCGGTGAGGAGGCCGATGCCCAGGCGCAGGTCGATGCCCGTCACCGACGTGAGGGCCATCATCAACACCGCACTCAAGACAATCATCCCCGCCGTGGGGAGGATCATCCTGAGGCCACTCTTGCCGAACGAGGCGAGGAAGCCGGGGCCTGACTGCATGCCCACACTAAACACGAAGAACACCAAGCCCAGGGTCAGGAAAATCTCCGGGATGACAAACCCAAACTGACCGAAGACCAACCCCACGAAAATCACCGCAGCGTTGTCCAGGGAGATCCCCCGGACCCTCACCCTCCCCAGGGCCAGGCCCAGGGTGACGACGGCAAACAGAGTGAGAAGCGTTTCAAGCGTAAGATTCAAAAAAGACACTCCCTGAATTCGAAAGAACACAAATGTAGTCCATATACACCAAGGGTTCTCATTTGTATACTACGGCCTATGGGAACCTGGGTCAGCATCAGTCACAAGACCGTCTACCCCTACGATCGCCCGGTTCGTCTCGGGCCGCAGCTCATCCGGCTGAAACCCGCGGCCCACTCCCGGACGGCCATCCTGTCCTACGCCCTCAACGTAGCGCCCTCGCCCCACTTTCTCAACTGGGTCCAAGACCCCTACGGGAACTTCCAGGCCCGGGTGTTGTTCCCCGAGCCCATCCGGGAGTTCAAGATCGAAGTGGACCTGGCCGCCGACTTGGCCGTCTACAACCCCTTCGACTTCTTTTTAGAGCCGTCGGCAGAGAGGGTTCCGTTCACGCTCTCGGCCGACCTGAAACGGGATCTGGCTCCCTACCTGGGTGAGACCTCCCCGGGGCCCCGGTTCGAAGCCTACACCCAAGATCTGCCTCGGTTCGAAGGGCGGACCATCGACTTCCTGGTGGCCCTGAACCAGAGGGTGGCCCGGGACATCCATTACAATGTGCGGATGGAACCCAACGTTCAGTCGTCCGAGGAGACGCTGCGGTTGGGCAGTGGGTCCTGTCGAGACTCGGCGGTGCTGTTGGTGGATCTGCTCCGTCGGTTTGGGTTTGCCGCCCGGTTTGTCTCGGGGTATTTGATCCAGCTCAAGCCCGACCAAAGGCCCCTCACCGGGCCGGCGGGGGCCGAGGTCGATTTCACCGACCTGCACGCCTGGGCCGAGGCCTACGTCCCCGGGGGGGGCTGGATCGGCCTCGACGCCACCAGTGGGCTCCTCACGGGCGAGGGCCATATCCCCCTGGCCGCCCCCCCTCGGCCCGCCGGCGCCGCCCCCCTGGAGGGGGTCCTCGACCCCTGCGAAGTGACCTTTCACTACGACATGAGCGTCCGACGGCTCACCGATGGCCCCCGGGCGTCGAAGCCCTTCCCCCAGGGCGGTCGGGAGGCCCTGACCCGGGTGGGCCAGGTCATCGATGCCCGGCTGGCGGCCACGGGGCACCACCTGACCATCGGGGGGGAGCCCACCTTCGTGTCCGACACCGACCGGAACGCCGGGGAGTGGAACGCCGACGCCCAGGGGCCGACCAAGAAGCCCCTGGCCCTGGCCCTGATGACCCGGCTGGCCGCCAAGTGGGGGGCCGGGGGCGTCCTCCATTCCGCCCAGGGGAAATGGTACCCCGGGGAGTCCCTGCCCCGGTGGGCCCTGAGTTGCTACTGGCGCAAGGATGGGGTGCCGGTGTGGAACGACCCCGGGCTCCGGGGGGACGGGCGGCAGAACGCCGGGTACACCCATGCCCAGGCGTTGACCTTCCTGAAGGCCCTGGTGGGGGTCCTCGGGGTCGACCCGAAGTACATCATCGAGGCCTTCGAAGACCCCATGCACTTCCTGGCCCAAGAGCGAAACCTGGCGGTCAACGTGGTCCCCGGAGACCCCAAACTCGCCAACCCCGAGGACCGGTACCGGATGGTCCAGGTGTTCCAACACGGCCTGCACAGCCCCACGGGGTTTGTGCTTCCCCTGCAAAAGGGCAGTTGGAAGAGTGGCCCCTGGCCCCTCCGGGGGGGCAAACTCGTCCTCATCCCCGGGGACAGCCCCATTGGGTTGCGCCTTCCCCTGGAAAGCCTGCCCTGGGCCGACGAAGCCGACAAGGACGCCCTGTACGAGGGTGACCCCTTCGAGGGGGCCGCCTGGGGTCAGCCCACGGTCCGGGTGAAGCCCTGGCGCCGCCCCGCCGCTCCCCCCCCGGCCGACCCCAAAAGACCAACCCCATGCCCCTCCCCGAGGTGAACCCTCCGTTGGTGGTGGGCGAGTCGGCGTCGTGGGTGGTCCGGACCGCCCTGTGCGCCGAGGTGAGGGGTGGCAACCTCTACCTGTTCCTGCCCCCGGTCCGGAAGGCCGAGGACTGGTTTGCCCTGGTGTCCGAGATCGAAAAAACCGCCGCCCTCACGGGGCTCCGGCCCATCCTCGAGGGCTACCCCCCTCCGTACGGCCACGACTACTCGTTCTTCCAGATCACCCCCGACCCCGGGGTCATCGAAGTGAACCTCCCCCCGGCCACCACCTCGGCCCAGTGGGAGGGCTTCTTGGCCGATTTGTGGGAAGAAGCCACCCAGGTGGGTCTGTCCACGGTGAAGTTCCTCACCGGGGGCCAGGTGGTCGGGTCTGGGGGCGGGTGCCACTGGGTGCTGGGGGGACCAACCCCGGCCCAGAGCCCGTTCTTGCTCCGACCCGACCTGCTGAGGAGCTGGATCACCTACCTCAACCGTCNCCCCAGCCTGAGCTATCTGTTCTCGGGGCTCTTCGTGGGGGCCACGAGCCAAGCCCCCCGGTTCGACGAGACCAACCCCGGGGGCCTCGAAGACCTCGAGCTGGCCTTCACGGAGTTGAAGACCCCGGTGACCCCCTGGCTCACCGACCGGATCTTTCGGAACCTGATGGTCGACGGCGTGGGGAACACCCACCGGACCGAGCTGTGCATCGACAAGCTGTTTTCCCCCGACCGGGCGTCGGGTCGGCTGGGCTTGGTCGAGTTCCGGTCGTTCGAAATGGCCCCCCACGCCGACCTGGCCCTGGCGTCGAGCCAACTGCTCCGGGCCCTGACGGTGAAGTTCCTGGAACGGCCCTACGAGGCTCCCCTGGTCCGGTGGGGGACGGCGCTGAAAGACCAATGGATGCTCCCCCATTTCCTTCAAAAGGATTTCGAGGAGGTCTTGGCCGNCCTCGACGCCGTGGGCCTCGCCTTTTCCCGGGAGCCGTTCGAAGCCCAATACGAGTTTCGATTTCCCCTCATCGGTCGGATGGCCTTCGATGGCTTGCAGATCGAACTGCGCCAAGCCCTCGAGCCCTGGCCCGTGTTGGGCGAGGAGGGGAGCGCCGGTGGCACCGTTCGGTACGTGGACTCGTCGGTGGAGCGTCTTCAAGTGACGGTCACCGGCTGCGACTTTTCCCGGTACGCCGTGGCGTGCCGGGGCCTGCTGCTCCCCCTGGTCCCCGGGGCCGATGGAACCGCCGTGTGCGGCCTGAGGTTCAAGGCCTGGAAGCTCCCCTCGGGGCTCCACCCCACCGTCGAAGCCACCCCCAAGGTGGTCCTCGACGTGGTCGACCTGCTGTCTCGCCGGATTGTGGCCGGGNGCACCTACCACGTGGCCCATCCGGCGGGGCGAAACTACGACGAACCTCCGGTGAACAGCTTTGAGGCCGAAGCCCGGCGTCAGGCTCGGTTCAGCCCCGAAGGCCATTCCCCGGGGCCGTTGGCCCGGTTGCCCGCCCTTGCACTGTCAGCGGAATTCCCTCACACTTTAAGCATCCATGGACATCGTCAAACGACAGGAAATCTTTCAGGTCTATAAAGATCTGGCGCCTGGGGAGCTCGCCGGCCTCGTTCGCAAATCCCGGCAAAATGGCCAACAACTCATCCCCTCGCCCGTGGACCCCCTGCCGTTCGTGGTGAAGCCCGAAGAGGTTCCCTTCTTGAGGGACGCCGTGGCCCAGTGGGGGCGCCTGCTCCCGTTGGTGTACCACGACCTGTTCGGGGCCCAAAGCCTGGTCAAAGACGGCACCCTGGACCCGGGGTTGGTCTGGGGCACCCTGGGGTTCGACCCCGCCTTTTCCCAGGCGTTGCCCCGGAACGTCGAGCCCCTGAGCGTGATCCGCTTCGACCTGGAACGGAGCGCCCAGGGCTGGTGGCGGCTCGTGGCCCTGGGGACAGAGGNGCCCCGGGGCCTGGGCTTGACCCTGGCCACCCGGATCTCCCACGGTCGGTCCTTTGGGGCCAAGGTTCCCCACGACAACCTGATCCGGGTGGCCCCGTTCTTCCAGGGCCTCAAAGACCTCTGGTTCCAAGCCAGCTTGACCCATAAGGACGAACCCGCGATCGCCGTGTGGACCGAGGGGCCCAGCGACCCGTTGTACGTGGAGCCGGTGTACCTGTCCCGGTACTTTGGGTACCCGTTGGTCGAGAGCCGGGACCTCACGGTCCGGTCGGGCAAGGTCTTTCTGAAGACCCTCGGGGGCCTGAGGCCCGTGGACGTGTTGGTCAGGATGGTCCCCGACCGGGCCCTGGACCCCCTGGCCGGGAACCCAGGAGGCTTCGGAGGGGTGGCGGGGCTGGTCCAGGCCGTCCGGGACGGCGCGGTCTTGGTGACCAACGCCCCGGGGGCCGGCATCCTGGGCCACCCCGCCCTGTTGCCCCGGTTTGCCGACCTCTGTCGTCGGTTTTTGGGGGAACCCCTGATGCTCACCCCCGGGGCCGGGGACCCTCCCGGGTCAGAAGATTTCTTTGAAAACGATCATTGGCTCCCGGCCCCCATCGGGGNGAGGCTCTTCGCCGCCCACCTTCCCACGGGATGGGAACTCCTGCCGGGGGGCCTGGTCCAGAAGCTTGACCGTCCCTCCTTTGACCCGGCGCTGTTCCTGGGGACCCGGAAGGACGTGTGGTTTCTGTCCACCGAGGCCGAGCCCCCGGTGACCCTGTTGCCCCTGGGGGAAAAGCCCTCGGAAATCAACCGGGCCGCCGACCTGCCCAGCCGGGTGGCCGACGACCTGTATTGGCTGGGACGGTACACCGAACGGGCGTGGGTGGACCTCAGGTTCCTCGAGAAGCGCTGGGAACTGAAGTACGAGGCGGGCCCCGAAAACCAAGCTTCGGGGGCCGACGTCCTCGATGCCGTCGTCCAGGCCCTGGGCATCCTCCCCGACGAGGTCGAGGACGAAGAAACCACCTGGACCGAATCTCGACTGGCCGAGACGGTCCAGGCCATCCATCGGATCTCGGGCCAGGTCCTCGATCGCTTGTCTTTGGAGACCCACCGGGTCTTGCGGGAGTTCGAGCAGTTTTCCCGGGGCGGGGGCGATCAACCCTTCGTTGAGCGACTGCGCCAACTGAACCTAAGGCTGGCGGCGTTCAGCGGCCTGACCATGGAGAGCATGACCAGGAACCCCGGGTGGCGGTTCTTAGACATGGGCCGCCGGATCGAGAGGGCCTCCCTGGTGGTCGAGGGGGTCCAGAAGTTCTTGGCCCTCGACACCGCCGAAGAGAACCTCACCCTCCTCCTCGACATCTTCGATAGCACGCTGACCTACCGGACCCGGTACCGGTTGGCCCCCCAGCGGGGGCCCGTCCTAGACCTGCTCCTCCTCGACGAGACCAACCCCCGGAGCCTGGCGTTCCAACTCGAGAGCCTCAGTGCCCACGTGGAGCACCTGCCCCGGACCACCCAGCGGCCCTACTGGTCGGTGGAAGAGAGGGCCGTCCTCGATCTGCTGACCCGGATCCGGCTCGCCGACGGGACGGCCCTGGGCCCCGGGGNCCTGGAACCCTTCCTCGAAGGCCTGTCCGAACACCTCGAGACCTTCGCCGACGCTCTGCACCAGACCTACCTGGCCAAGATCGACCCCATGGAGGCCCTCCAGGCCCGGGGTGCCGGGGGCTTTCGGTGAGGTACAAGGTGATCCATTCTTCGGAGTACCAATACACCACCCCCGCGGCTTTGTCGTTGAACGAGGCGTGCCTGGCGGCCCGGAACACGCCCTTTCAAAACGTGGCACGGCACACCTTCCATACCGACCCCAAACCCGACTACCACCGGGACCGCACGGACTTTTTCGGGAACCACTGGCGACTCTACGCCTTTGAACGGCCCCACAAACGGCTCGAGATCGTCTCGACCCACGAGATCGACGTGCACCGCAATTTCGCCTCGGACCTGTCCGAAGACCCCGGGTACCAGCCCTTTGGAACCGCCTCGCCGTTCGTCCGGACCTCCGAGGCCTTCGCCGCCTACGGCCGGCCTTCGTTCCCCCCGGGGGAACGGTTGGGCAACGGGTTGATCGACCTGACCCGCCGGATCTTCCGGGACTTCACCTACGATCCCAAGGCCACGACCATCGCCACCCCCGTCGAAGAGTTCTTTGAAAAGCGCCGGGGCGTCTGCCAGGACTACAGTCACCTGATGCTCGCGGTCCTCCGGAGCCTGAACATCCCCGCCCGGTACGTCAGCGGATACCTGAACACCGTTCCGCCCACCGGCAAGGAGAAGATCCTGGGGGCCGACGCCTCCCACGCCTGGGTCGCCGCCTGGGACCCCGCCCAGGGGTGGGTCGACCTTGACCCCACCAACGGCCTGTTGGTCGGCGACGACCACATCACCGTGGCCTGGGGCCGGGACTACGGCGACGTCACGCCCCTGAAGGGCGTGGTCCTCGGGGGNGGCACACAAAAACTTCAGGTGAAGGTCACCGTCCTCCCCCAGTGAGGGAGGGGACACGCCCCGGCCCTTGCTGGTCCCGGAACACCGTATTACACAGGTTTACCGAACAGGTCGCAACCTGGGGGCAGGCTTGGGGGTCTTGTGGCTGAAGGTGACCCCCAGGGGCCCTTCAGGAGGCTTTATGAAAGGAATTGTTGCGGTGGCCGGAGGAGTTCTGATCGCCNCCCTCGTGCTCGTGGCATGCACTTCGGACCATCCCCAGGGTCCCGAGGGGGCGCGACCTAAGGAATCGACTCGAATCCTGATGACCCTTCATGGTCTCGTCGGTCCTGGAGCTGCCCAGGCAGACCTCAAGCTGACCGCCGAGGAAGTGGCCGTCATCCTTCCTGTCCTCAAGGCGTGGAAGACCCAACTGGCAAAGGCTTCGGACGCCGATACCCAGGCCTATGCGAAGACCATTGGGGACGCCCTGACCGACGTCCAAAAGGCCTACCGACCCCAGCCCCCCCAAGGGGACAACCCGGCTGGTGGACCCGGCCCCGGGCCTGGGGACGGAGGACCCGGTGCGGGACCAGGACCCGGAGGACCGGGTGGTGCCCCCGATGTGGGTCACCTGCTCGACACCTTGATCCAGGCACTGTCGTAAGAAGAGAGGAGGGCCCCCCGGAGGGGGCTCCTCAGTTGCCCTCGTAGACCTTCAGGGCCGCCTGCACCCCGGCTCCGGTGTGGATTTTGACACCGAAGTGGACCAGGGTCGCTTCCAGGGCCCCGAGGCCGTGGAGGACGTTGAATCGGCTGGCGCTGTACCCCATGGTGCCGATCCGCCAGATCTTGCCCTTCAACGGGCCAAAGGAACTGGCGATTTCCACCCCAAAACGATCCAAAAGGAAGGCCCGAACGGCGTCGCCGTCGACCCCGGCCGGGATGGTGATGCACGTGACCACCGGGAGTTTCGACTTGGGATCGCCGTAGAGGTCCAGGCCCATGGCCGTGACCCCGGCGACCACCGCCGCCTCGTGCAGCTTGTGCCGGGCCCACCGGGGTTCCAGGCCTTCCTCCAAGACGACCCGCAGGCCTTCCCTCAGGGCGTACAGCATGGTGGTCGCTTCGGTGTGGTGGTTGAGCCGGGCCGGGCTCCAATAGTCGGCCAACTGGACGAGGTCCAGGTAATTGCTCCGGATGGCCGGGCGGTCGTTGTCGACGTCGGCGGCGGTCCGAATCCCCTTTTCGACCCGGCGACGGGCCCGCATGCGCTCTTCGGCTCGGTCGTTCCAGGTGAGGGGAGAAATCCCTGCGGGGACCGACAGGCACTTCTGGGCCCCGGTGACCGCGATGTCGACCTTCCAGGCGTCGGTCTCAAAGGGGACCCCGGCCAGGGTAGCCACCGCATCGACCACAAACAGGGCCCCCACCTCCCGGCAGGCATCCCCAATCCCGGTGAAGTCCTGGACCCGACCCGTGGAGGTTTCGCCGTGGACCATGGCGAGGACCCGGGGTTTGCGCTGGCGCACCGCGTCGGCGATCACCGCGGGGTCGAAGGTGGTACCCCAAGGGGTCTCGAGGGTCTCGACCCGGCCGTCGAGGCGCTCGGCGATTTCGACGAGCAGGTGGCCGAAGCGCCCGAACACCGGGACCAACACGGTGTCCCCCGGTTCGATGACGGCGGTCAACGCGGCCTCGACCGCCGACCGGGAGGTGCCGTCCACCGGGAGGGCCCGGGTATTCTTGGTTCGAAACACGTCCCGGATCATCAGACTGGTCTCGTTCATCAAGGCCGTGAACTCGGGGTCGAACTGGCCGAGGATGGCCGTGGTCATGGCCCGGAGAACCCGGGGATCGGCTTCCACAGGGCCGGGAGTTAAAATGGTGCGCTTTCCGACCGACAGGTCGGCATACCGGGGAGTACTCATGGGTGCATTCCTTTCCAAGCAAGAGAATAAAGAACGTCGGTGAGGACGGCTAGCCCGTCGGCCAGGGCCTGGGGCGACGAAGCTTCCAAGGGGGAGTGGCTGACGCCCCGGCGGCTCGGGATGAACAGCATGGCCGTCGGCACCTGGGCCCCGAGGACCTGGGCGTCGTGCCCCGCCCCGCTGGGCATGGTTCGGTAGGGCAGGCCCCGGGCCTCACAGGCCTCGCGGATGACGCCTTGAAGGCCCTCGTCCATGGCCGTGGGGTCGGCGGCCATCCGGGGCTCGACGGCCACCGTGAGACCCCGACCTCGGGCTACGTCGGCGAACTGGCCCTCGAGGAAGGTGCAGAACCCTTCGAGGGCGTCGGCGTCGGTGTGCCGGGCGTCGACGGTGAACGCCGTGGTCCCCGGAACCACGTTGGGGGTGTTGGGCCCCACCTCCACAAACCCCACCGTGGCCACCAGGGGGTCCCCCCGGCGCCGGGCCTCGGCCTCCACCAGGGTCATCATCTCGGCCGCCCCCGCCAAGGCGTCGTGGCGCAGGCCCATGGGCGTGGTCCCCGCATGGTTCGCCTGGCCACCGACCCGGACCAGGAACCGCCTCTGGCCCACGATGGCCGACACGATGCCTATCCTTTCCCCGGAACGTTCCAGAACAATGCCTTGCTCGATATGAAGTTCCACGAACGCCGCCAGGTCGGTGCGCCGGGGGTCGGGCTGGTCCGGGCGGCCAAACCCCGCCGCCGTCATCGCCTCGGCCAAACTCACCCCCGAGGGGTCCTTCTGGGCCTCGGGGTGCCCCGGGGGGCCGGGCCATCGACCCGTGAGGTGCCCAGAGCCCCAGTACGCCAGGGGGAACCGGCTCCCCTCCTCCTCGGCAAAGGCGACGACGTCGATCGTCCGCCGGGGGGGACCGAACCGGGCCACGAGGTCGGCCACGGCCACCGCCGAGGCGATGACTCCGTAGGCGCCGTCGTACCAGCCGCCATGGGCCACGGTATCGATGTGGCTCCCGGTCAAAACGACTGCGGCGGGCTTTGGCGGCGCCCCGGGTTCACTCGAAGCCTCACGTACCTGGGGGTACGCTCCGGTTCTCGTTTCGCCCTGGTCTTGCCAAAGCCCGTCCTCGTTTCGTTTTGACGGCGGCAACGGGGCCGAAAGCCCTGCGGCGGGCTTTGGCGGCGCCCCGGGTTCACTCGAAGCCTCACGTACCTGGGGGTACGCTCCGGTTCTCGTTTCGCCCTGGTCTTGCCAAAGCCCGTCC
>JGI26470J50227_1000019_pt1 | contig 90012 bp, 91 predicted proteins | sample FreactTroBogLake_FD_50227 | JGI IMG/M metagenome (IMG submission 50227)
CGAACTTTGCCACCTCGTTTGCCGTCTTCTGCAGGAAGGCCATTGCACCGGCAGTATCTCCATTTTTCAACAGGCGTTCGACCTCATTTTTGGCCTTGTTGAGAATATTGTTAGCCGCCATGTCGCCCAAATCTACCTGTAAACTTGACACTACCTTGTCAACCGGATCACCGGATGCCTGCGGTAAGGGGATGTTTGCATCCGTAAATATTGATGCCACTGCTGCCTTATCAAACCCTTGATTTGCAAGAAAAGTTGACATTGCTTCGCTGTCAATGGGTTTTCCTGCTTTTTCCCAAGCGGCACGAAGTTTTTTCATTGTGATGACGTTGGTGTATTCGCCGGCAACCTTACCTATCTTTTCCCCTGCTTTGGTTGCAAGGCTGGATGCAGCTCCGCGGGCCTGGCCTGCCGCGTGCTTGGCTACATCCTTGGTTTTGCTCCATGCCTGCTTTAGGTCGAGCTCATTTAATGACTCCGGAGTTGTCTCCTTGGAACCGGCGAAGCCAACTGCACCGGCGTTGGCCGCCGCTGCAAGTCCTTGAGATATGGTTTTAACATGTGATTCAAAATCCGTAGCTACTTTCATGATGGCAGTTGATGCTGCGCTTTGATCTGCCAACTCTTTACCTATAAATCTCGACACGATTTCCGTGAACTTTTTGCCACCTCCCTGGTCAGACGTAAATTCGCGTACCAGCTCTTCTGGATAAGGTGTATGTTCTGCTAAACTGTTTAGAAGCTTGCTTGCCTCTTTGAGCTTTCCTGCCTTGATGAGTTCCTGTGATCGATCAATTATGTTTTGTATGGCGGTGATTTCTTTTGGAGTTCCTAGAAAGTCAAGGTTAGCGTGGTTTATGTGTCCGTGGCCGTCGTCTATGGTGATCACCGTCCTATAGCTTGACATGCTGACCCCAGGGTCAGCTGCTGCTTGGGCCGTATAAACATTTTTTATTACCGGATCGCCTATAAGATGTTGTAATTCATCAACTCCCATGTGGGCAATCGCGCCAACCATTGCACCCCATAAACCCTTGCCCGCTGCGGTGCTCAGTTTCTCTCCTTTTAGTAGCTCCATGGTGAATCGTAGGAAATATCCGATGATCGCTGATTTGCTAACACCTGCAGCCGCGAGAAGTGGAGCTGCTGTAAGTCCGCCTGTACCCAGAGTAACGGTGGCTAGAAGGGTTAATACCGAAACGATACCCGCTCCATACATAGGATGCGCTTTGAGCCATGCGCCGAGCTGTTTTGTTAGCTTGCTGATATCGCTATCTGGCCCACCCAATGCTTCTTCCAGTTTAGCCACGGCCTTTTCGTATAGTGCGTCGATGTTTTTTACGGTTTTTGTGTTTTGTAGCAGTTCACCAATCTTATTTTTGATCTTGTTTTGCACCGCGACTGCTTGTGCCATTTTCTTGGCACCAACTTTAGCAGCATCTACTGTTTTGCCAGCAATCTTTTTGCCAACATCGGTTGCTTTTCCAAGTTTGGTACGATTTTGACCACTTTTGTTAGCGTGATCAACAGCATTGCCAAGTAATTGCCCAATTTGATCAGGAGTTAGATCTGCTTCCGCCATGTATGTTATGAATTCAAGCAATAGAGGTAGTGCTTCGTTTTCCCACCGCTTAAAATATCTTGATTCATCTAGGCTAATGCTTTCAAATATACCTGTGTTTGCAAATGGTATATTTGAGGAGGTACCCAGCAATGTGGAACGGGTCGATGCTGTTTCAAGGATCAAATCGATCTGTGTGTCACTAAGCTGCGATCTTTTGGCGATGTCATTCAGTTTCATGGAGTGCCTCCTGCCAACGTATGCATGGCAAGTTGAAGTTGATATAGTATCTTGGCTGCGTTATCTGCTTTTGCATTACCGGTAGCCACGGGCTTCTGTGGTGGTGCAACGGGATTATAATTGCTTGTTGCAGCCGTTTGTGCGCGCCCGGCCCCAGCGGGTGCTATTGCTGGCGCAGGTTGAACCCCGGCAGGAGTTGTCATATCGACATCCTTTCCGCCAGCTGCGATTTCTAGATGTTTTATTGCGGCCAAGCCAACTATATAGGTTACAATTGCCTGGGCTATGGATTCTGCTTTGGGATCGGCAGGATTGCCAGATATTGCTTCTTGCGGCTTTGCCCAGGTTTTTGGTATTTTACCACCTGGTATTTTTTGTGCAATGACGTTTTTTGTTCCAGGATCTAGGATTATTCTTTTCACGTCATCTGCACTGAGGCCTAATTGATTTCTTATTGTCAAATATCGTGCAAGGGTATTCCAAGTAACGGTTTTGTAATCCTGACGGTTACGACCCATGTACTGGGCAAACTGCTGTAGCGCTTCCTTCTCCAGATCATCAACTTCTTTCTGTCCATGTTTTCGGGCCTTGGCAACCGGATCGAGATTAGGCTTGAATTTTTTGATAAAATCAAGTATTCCTTCATCTAGACGATGCGTTTCGTTGCCCATCATGTTCATGAGGTTCCGCATGCTTTCGCTCATCGCTCTTTCCTTATCTCTTTAATTTTACGTGTGAATTTTCTTTCATCTTCGCTCATGATGCTGCGATGCAATCTTTTTACAAGATCGTCTGCTTGGTCGTCTGGATAGCTCTCTCGGATCAAACGTATGAGATTGATGGCACTGGCTATTAAATGGGTTGCCCTGCTTTCAATGACAGTATGCTTGCTTTTTGCCGGAACAATTGCATCAAGTTCATCTATAATGTTTTTTAATGAGTCCACGTGAAGGTTCCTATATGATCGTGTGATATTTATATGCAAACGGTGCTATGTATAAATAGTCATACATTTTGGAGACAGACGTGGCACATTTCACAGCCGAAGATTTTAGAAGCATGGTTAACAGGCTTAATGAGTATGCGGGCTTGATTTCAGAAGAAGATTCTGTTCCTGACGACAATAGCGAGCCAGTCACCAATATGCTCACAAAGCCAGCTGGATTACAAAAGATCTCAGGAAGTCTTGACACGGATGCTCTCATTACAATACTAGAAATTCCAAGCAATTTGCAAAGTGATTTCAAGAGTGCCATAACAGCATTGCAGGACGATAATCCGCAGCTGAGTCCAGGACAGGCGTTGGCCTTGGCAACCGCATTTGATCATCTTTTGAGGGCAAGTCCTAACGCAAAAGCACAAACACTGGGAAAGATCAGGGCAGTCGGGGCTCCCTCGGTAACCGAATCTGAGGAAGATGTTACATCCGCAGATACTGGCATTGACAAGGTTGTTAAAACCATACAAATGGCCAGCGATGTTAGTCCTGTATCCAAGTTGCAGGCTACAAAACTTGTCAAGTATTTGCTCAACGGCATAAAGGATCGCCACCCAGATGGTGGCATGAACCATGTTATGTCGGGAATCGTATCTGCAATAGAATCTGCAAAATCGGGAAACGAATCAGAAGCGCTGAAACACATCAGCAGCATGGTAAATCATGTGGAAGGCGATCGCCACGCTATTGATACCGCAGCATTACCTAACATAGTGGTATGCCTCATGCTGCTGATAGGTGATATGCTTCAGCACCCACACGATTAACGTCTAACCAATGACGTTAACGCACTGAGATCCTTGATGCCTTTTGTGGTATCATTTGTGTTGGGCTTGGCATCATCCTTTTTTGCTGCTGCTGAATTTTTACGTCGCAGGTCTGCAAACTTATCGGCTGTGCTTACTGCTGTTAATGCCTGTACATCATCGTCAGCATTAAAAATCCTCAAAGTGTTTGGATCAAACCCTAGATTAACCTTGCTGCCGACACCGCTGGACGAACGTGTTTTCAAAAACTGCACTTGATATTGGCCACGTTCTTTCATAGCAGCGGATGCAAAAATTGAAATCACATTGTCAGCCGTTTGGATTTTAGAAATACCTCCCGATATATGGCTATGATCGTGTTCTTGTTCTTGAACTGACGAGTTGTGAGTTAATATGTTGTTAGCATAAAATAAATGGTTGCCAGTAACTGATATATCTAGTGTATCTTGGATACCGATATATTCTATAGATTCAATTTCATCTAGCTCTGTAAAAAGTTGATACATTCTTCAAATGTCCTTTGTGGATTGTTAACATAATCATATTCCCATACTGTCAATGTTTGGTAATTCTTGCTTTGATAGTACGCAATTCGGTTGGCATCTTTGTCCCATATATCTTTTGCTGACCACATCGGCCGATATGGGTGCGGCGTGTCAGTAGATTCGAACAATGTCGGATTAGCATGTATACAGTCTCCATTAAACTCTATTATACGACCTTTGTAAAATAAATCTGGACAAATACACCGAGTACCAATAATCGTTTGCCATTTAGCCGGAAGCTGCCATACCATTTCGTTTATACCATAGTAATATAAATCCGGTATAATCTTTAAACAAGACATTATTACCTCCAATGACCACTTACTTGCTGTAAATTTATTAGGCAATGTCTTATTTCTGTACGCATTATATTTGGTTGTTCCTAGATCGTTGCCGTATCTACTAACAAAATATTCTAAAGATCTTGATTTAGCTACTTTACATCGCAGCCGACCTTCTTCTTCTCCATATTTTTCAATATATCCGGCTAAACTAACCTTATATCCCTGTGCCCTTCGCTTTTTGTCCCAGATCTGATAACCAAGTTCCTCGCCATGCTTCTCTACAAACCATGCTAAATTTCTCTTGGCATATTTCCCTCTATTAGATTTGTAAGTTTCTGACCTCTTTTTGCAATACAAATTCCATTTAACTATACCATCTTCTTGTCCATATCTAGCAATATAGTTCTCCAGCGATGCTCCAAGTTTAGACAACCGTTCTGCCGCGTTAACTTCACCATACTTGGCTTGATATTTTTCTTTAGTCTGTATGCAACTGTTAGTCTTTATCGCATGTAGCCTTGTCCCGTGTATATGACCGTATCTAGCAATATAAACATCAAGAGACGATGCATCGTGTGTAGTTAGTAATTTGGCTATAGGCCATTGAACTTTCAATGTCTCTAAATCTATACCAAGAACCAGATATCGTGTTAATAAATCTTTAAACTTTCGATACTCGGCTCTTGATATATCTATATCGTTTAATATCAGTTTTTGATCAAATGCCAGATCTGGTAATTTCTTACAGAACGAGAAATATGTAGGCATAAATGTTCTCCTGTGTTGCAGTCTATTTATGCCGTACAATTAGTTTATCACCAACTTTCAGTCCTGTTTCTAAACTTTTTTCTCCGTTACTTGTTGGGAACACATGATTATTACTACATGTAATAGTCTTTCCAGATTTTGTTGTGATCTTAAACACTGGTCTAGGACTAACTTTGGTTACATCAGTTACGCTAACAGGTCCTTCATCTGAATCTAGCCAATCGCCAACATTGACATCTTTGATTTGGATAGTTTTACCATTGGCAGTTACAGTCGAGTCAAGAGTAAGGCAACGATTCAACTGTGCAGCGGTTTGCCCGATCATCTGTCGTTCAACCATTAAACCTCGCAGTTCTTCCGTAACAAACTTATCCTTTACGAATAGATTGCTTGGGTCAATCCTTTTGTTGTTAGGAAACAACAGATCCAGATAATCGACCACCAAGACATCTGGTTTTTTCTGTGTTTCAATTTCATATGTTTTTAGATACGCTTTGATATCGTTACATGTACTGCCCTGTGGAAGCTGTTTAACATGCAATCCACCGCTTTTATGCCCAGCTTGACGCACACGTATTTCTACCTCATCCAACTTTCTAAATATTTCCTTGGTTGGAACCTCACTCAACATGCTGTCCATTCGCATTGAGCACAGCTCTTCGCTTAGCTCAAGCGTGATGTAAACCACGTTAAGACCTTTCACTGCAAGATTGATGGCAATATTTTGCAGGAACAATGATTTCCCTACACCAGAGCCTGCACACCAAATGGTTATTTCTCCTCGATTAACACCACCGTAAAGCTTGTCATCAACATCACGCCATCCCGTGCTGACCTGTCCGTTGTTGTCTTTTATTCGCAGCAGTCTTGCCCTAGGGTCTTCAAAGTAGTTTGTTCCAACATCGCTTTGTAGACTGATCAGTATGGCTTCTCTTACTCGCTTTTCAACCTCACCATAATTGCCTTTTTCAATGAGATCCACCGCACTGAGCACGGCCTCTGCCAGAGCCCTATTCTTACAAAACTCTTCAATTTCATCTAAAAATGCGTCTTGATGCTGGATTGCAATGTTATCTATTTTAGAAAAACCCAATCCTGTTTCAGCGTTTACCTGTTCAAATTTTGGTAATATGTTGTATTTTTCAACATGGTTTAGTATGAACCTCATTGCAGGACGCAACTTGTTAACAAAATACGTTGGATTCAGTATGTTTTGACACCGAGCAAATATTTCTTCGCTGCTCAGCAGCACGTCTATCAATAGCTTTTGCTTGCTTTCAGTGTATTCGATTATTTCTTCTGGCTCTTTTGCCATCTTATCCCCTCATCATCTTTCTTTTCATTCCTATTTGAAGTCTGCTGGATGTTCTTGATTTAATTATGCTGGCTAAGGTATAAAGCCTGCCGTACATCTTGCTGGCATCCGCTGCATCCTTGATACCTGTTTCCCAGTCTGGAAAACTAACAGACCAACCTTGCTCCAGTGCTGTATCTATCAAATCTTGGTTGGTTAGCTGCCTATCAGGAATCACTATCTTTTCTTTGTCGGTGGAATTCAACCATGAGATTTGCTGTTTATTCATGGTACTTCCAAGTGGTGATATTCCATCTATTGCTATGGCATCAAACGGGCCTTCAGCTATCAAAACAAAATTTCTACGAGGCAAGCTCATTACCCTGTTATTAAACAAATATCCTGTTGGGACATCGCTGTTGAAATAACGAGGAACATCTTTTGGTGCAATTCCGGCATATCGTCCTGTCCAACCAACTATTTTGTCGTTGTGATAAAACGGAATAATAACCCTTTTATTCAGATCCCATTTGCTGCTTGGTGTCCAATGGTATTGCCATCCGCCGGCAATGGCACGACCCCTTGAGGTTAGATATTCAACACAGCTGATCAATTCATCAGAAATGTCTTCAAACCCTAGCCACGTTTCCAACGATTTGCAATATTTTGGCAGCTCTATTTCTGGAAAATTTTCAACCCGAAAATTGTCATGTGTTATTGATTCCTCAATTTCGCCGCTTAGTTTTTTGCTCAATATCTCAAGCTTGGCTTCTTGTATTTTATTTGATGGAACCCCAAGATAGCGCAGCCAATTTTCAAAGTTATGGCTTAAGTCACCACCACGATATGATGTTTTAAAACCACAGTTGTAACAGTTTGCAACCATGGTACCATCGGCCGTTATTAATAGATTACCTCTTGACCTAGTGTCTTGATTGTGACCCCTATGATGGCAGCACACCGAATTGAAAACTATCCATCCCTTGGCAGTTTGTTTGCGCTTGGGAGGTAGATAGTCCTGTACAAGTTGATAAACTAATAACGCCATGCTAGTAGTTTATTCTACTAGCATTGGTGTTACAATATTAGTTTTTATAGAGCACCCCAGCGAAATAGCCATGATTGCACGGCGGATACGGCAGCGGTGGCGGCGATGGCGCGCAGGGATACGGTATTACAGGAGGTGTTGGTGGATAAGGCCCTGGCGGCGGAGGATATGGTGCAGGCGGATAGGGTGGCGGAGGACTGCATGGCGGAGGTGGCCATGACGGAGTATTTGGTCCGCAAGGCCATGGTCCGTTTGGTGGATTAAATGACCGTGCAGACACTGAGCTGCATATGAAAGGAGGTGGACCACAAGGTACAGGGCCACAAGGCGGCCATGGACGATTGCCGGCCTTTGGAATCACCGGACTTACTCGATAGTATTGGTTGCAACTGTTGCATTGCAAGTAATAAGGATTTTCAAAAACGAATCTTACCCAATAATAATTTCCAGTAAAGTTGAAAACCTTGATGCTTGGGCTGTTATAAGGTGGACTGTATTGGAAATAATCAGTGCCGTTGCCGATTGGAATGTTTGACCAGTCGATACCGGCAGGTGGCCCTATGGTGAGGCTAACCTGTATCCAAAATTTACCAGCATAGCCGTTACCTGTATAGGCAACCACGGTATGCATGCCATTGCTGCGTTCGGCCTGTGCGTCACCCTGCAATGCACCTGATGCGAAGATATACTGGTTGGTAAGGTCATCGACCGTCTCGGGTGTGAACTGATATGCAGGTATGTTTGTAGCCGGGACAAGACTCGTGCTCATTCCCTCAATCAATTCGAACGTACCGTATGTGCTGCGATTTAAATCAGTATAAAGGAAGCTCTGGACTCCTGTTACGCTGGTGAGTCGTATTGTGTAGCGATAGTAGCCACCTAACCAGTGCCCAATTTCTAGATCTGTTAGCGTGAGCCTGCAGGTACCAGCAGTGTCTTGCAGCGTTTGCACCGGCTGTATGAGCAGCAGCTCTGCCAATGGATTGTAACCGTTGCCCGGCACCGTGGTTACGCTTTCGACCCGTTGGATCAGTGCATCGATTTGATAGCCAACGAGATTTACGGGCTTACGATCGTTGTTTCTGACGACAAAATCTATAGTGTTTGTTGCGCCTTTGTAGACTTTTGTATCATACTGTATCATGGGACCATTTATGTTAGGAGCGTTTCCAGAGGTCAGCCAAAGCTGAACATATTCTTTGAATTGAAACAAAACTTGATCGACCATATGCTGCCAACTGCCTCTTCAACTATTTATCGTTTCATGGTCGACTAGGCCGATACGTTTATAAATACCACAATGAGTGAATGGACAGCATGACTCCCGAGACACATAAATTATTACAGGAAAAATTTCCTTTCCTGACCATAGTAACATACCTAAACACTGAATACATCGGAATAATGCAAAACTCTGATGCACAGTTTATCAGCATATATGTTCTTGATCCAGGTTTTACCAGCGAGAACAAACGTGAATTTTTACTCTGCGGTGAAACCTGGTGGTGGGAAAGCAATAGAACGATTCCGATTAATCTCTTTTTAAGGGAAAGATTCAAACCCTTCAAGACCTGCCTTAAGACTTTTGCCAAAAAAGAAGCAACGATCGTTGAAGGTCCTACGGTAAACATGATGGACCTAATGAACAAAAAATTTAAACGGCGCACGATCCAATTGATCAAGGCACCGTAATTATATGGATTTCGTCGTCTACCATGATGGCAATACGCAGCACGTTGTTTCCTGTTAACTGTTCAGTAAACAGAAATTTAGCCCCTCTAAGGGTCAAATAGGTAGCGAGACTTGTTTTTGTGCGCTCATCCCAATGTTCGAACGCAACAATCTCAAGTACTCGCTCTCGCAACCGCTCCCAGTCTTTAGTTTCCAAGCGTGGTAACCGTTACCTTGCCGGTTATACGGCCATCCTTGGTAATCGTCAGTTTATTTGCTTTCTTGGCTTCAGCTTTCGCTTCTTCCTCAAGCGCGTCACTCCACTTCTGCCAAACCTCGACATTGCTCCAGGCAAACATTGCAGCATCGGTTTTATCCTCAAACCGAGCCCAAGCAGTCACCTGGGGATCATTTTCCTTTGTTTGCTCTAGTTTTGCTGTGATGGCAAAATTGCCATCAATTGAATGCAAGGTTTTTAAGGTGTCTGCCCAGTTGTCAACCGTGATCCTGGGACTCCGGAACAAATAGCCTCCTTTGAGTTTGCTTTTGTTATTTTTCAACGGATCGCTGTCAAGATATTCAGCTAGCTTAACATTATAGCTGCCGTCCTTGCTTGACAGCGTTACGTTAACACCCAGAGAAGTTGTTTCGCTTTTAAGTTTAAGCACCTTTGTTGGCATGGGTCACTCCTATGTTATCGTGCTATTATAGCACATCATTCAACTGTGTCAATGTCTGTAGTTGCTTGTTCTACCAATAGGTTGGCATGCACCTTTACCAGCATTGCATATGAATGTGCATGGGCTGCCTTAAAGGAATATCCACCATCGGCAGCTTCGATCCATATCTCATCGGCTATGGCGTCAAATCCTGCTGTTCTGCATTTATCAATTAAATGACGCTTACCCGGACGTATCAGTGCCAATATCATTGCCAGATGTTTTATGCTGCTAGGTTTTAGGCTTCCCACCATTTCTGCATGATTGCCAAGGTGTATGAGCTTTGATGTAAATTCTGGGTATGTAAACAAGGTCCAATCTAATTCCCTAGACATTAAATCCAACAGATGTTGCTCGTTTTTTACGTTTTCATATACACCAACGTTTAATAAATCCAGTTTATACCATCCGAGATCTTCTGCGTCTTCGTAATGTAAGCTGGCCAGTTCTGTGATAGGATCCATTGGCACTGCATGGAAATACACACCTGTGTTGTGTTTGATCATCGTGTTATTCCGGATTATCGCAGCGGGAACATGATCTAAAAATTTAAGGGCATGTGTTCTATCCGCAAAATCTATGTCAACATCGCCCACTAATCCACGCATAGAATTTCTCCCCAGGTTAGGATGAACTCTGTACCCGTTGATTCATCTATGTCAAGCTCGAGACGGTATTTGTTCATCGTGGCGCTGTCAAATGAATACTTGATTTCGCGATCAGTCAACCATTTGCCAATTGGACTGGTGCGGCTAAGTACCATTTCAGAATGGGCGCCAGTAAAAAAATTGAATTTGTACTCAATCCAACTGTAATCCATCTTCACGACATATTTTCTCATTCGTAGCTGACTTTATTATCTAGTTCGGTTGCCAGTGTCTTGGTGCGACGCTCTGCACTAGAAAGACGGTTTGTTGCATTGCGTAGGTCATTTTCTAGTTTAGCAACACGAGATTGAAGATGTTTAATGGTATTTTCCAGCTTGGCTATTACAGCAACGTTTACTATGGAAACCTTCTTGCCATTAATGTCAATTTCTGTAAACATACCTTTTTGTTGCAGATCAACCGTTTGATGTCCTCCGACGACCTCAGTCGTGTTGGAATCATCAGCTTCGTACATGTCGTTGTATGTATCACTCATCTCTTACATTCCATTTGCTTTAAGTGTGTTTCTTATAAAGTCGCAGGTGTCCTTGTTTTTGCTGAATCGTATTTTCCACGGTCCTGGGGGAGCACAGGTTTTAATCATGTCCAATTGTTCTGGAGTACATCTTTCAAAAAAGTCAACAGCACTGTCAACATTATATATCAACCAAGGAGATATGCGACCGCTACGTATCCATGCTACAGCCTGATTGGTATTAACTTTTCTAAAAAAATCAGACCATGGCTCACCACTTTGCATGCTCCATTCATTCATCAACATTATGTTGCGTTCTAATGCATCTTCGCCAGGTTCTTGCCGTGTGAGTTCTCTTACATACTGCTCATAAACAAAGTCATGGGTCCACTTGTCTAACGGAAGATTGTTTTTAATTACATAATCGATGAATTTAGCAGGGTCGATTGCATTGAGATCTCTAATGTGTTTGCCAAATTTTACAAATGCGATGTAGTATTGGCTATCAATAAATGTGCGATGATTATTCTTGAAATTCTTTGATTTGTTGTAGCTATTAAGTTCATAAAATCTGCACCATGCAAGGAATCCAAATCTTGCATGCGGCTCGTCTCGCTGGAACCAACGCCGCTTTTTCTCGCAGCTATGGTTTACAAGATTCAATTCCTTTACAAACTTGCGTTGGCAAAACTCGCAGTGGAATTCCGTCATGCAGATTGTTTTTTCCATGCTTCGATCATTTCTTTCACTTCTGCATCACTGGCTCCGCTGCCCTTTACAAATGCCGCCCAGGTTTTAGAATCGTGCGAAGATTTGAGTATCTGTATTTCATCTTCGTTCAGACCTGGAAATCTTTCTATTAACCATTTGTCAATTTTATTGATTTTTTTTGAGTTTTTGGCTGCCAACCATGGACGGAACTGCCTGCCGCCTATACCGGTTAGACATAGTAGTTTATGTTGCAATTCAGGATGTTTGCTAAGGTTCCAAAATCCAATGTTCACCAAATCGTTGGCCATCATCACGGCGTATGCCGCTTTACTATTTTGTGCATTGAGGGAGCTCATGTATCTCATCAGCACAAGCGGGGTATATCCTTTCTTCTCTTCCTCGGTTAACCGACCATAGTAATCGTAATCCTGGCGGTCTAGGGCGTTTAACACCTCTCCGAGATCTAGTTTGTGCTGCTTTCCGACTGCCATTTGTTACACCTCATGATTATAACTTGTATTGTTGCGCAAGATCTATGGTATTGCAAGACTTTGACTTTATAATCATAGGATCTGTTGAAATATCATAAATATGTTCATCTAGCATTATGCGGTGCCCAACCGCGTAGCCCTAGAACGGCATCACACAAAGGAGAAACAACATGGGACGCCCGATTAATAACAGATACATTGGCAATGTCAGCGGGACAGGCCAGCAGATTGAAGCAACTGCATATTTCGTTGGAAAAGGCGGAACATCGGCAGCTTGGATTTGTGCACAAAAAGCTACCAATACCTANAACATGGTTTCAGTGTGCGGGCAGTATGCCTGCCGTGTGGAGCTTACTAATGGCGGCGTTGCCTTACAGCCTGGCCANGCCAACATCACCGTTCAGCCATACGGATATGGCGGCAGCGGTGCAACAGCGGTTGCCAACCTTGGAGTAACTTCTTATGCGGTGGTATCAGGCGGCAACGGTCCAACCACTGCCGGTTATGCACCGGGACAGATATTGAGTGTCAACAGCGGCTCATACAACACGAACCAGAGGGCCAATGCAGTTGTAACAACAGTAACACTTGGCAACATAAGCGTAACATCATCCAACGTAGTTGGATACACAGTTGGCGATACCTTTACATGGGCGTACAATGGTTGGTATACCCCTACCGTTGTTACGGTTGCTTCAACCACAGGTAATGGAATCGTAAGCGGCTTGACATATACATCACCAGGGTCAACCGGCAATACCCAGGTTACCTATTCAACACAGCCAAGCAGCGTTAGCACCGCCAATAGCTGGGCAACTGGTACAACATTTGATGTACGTTGGGATGTAACAGGACTTGCTGCATATAACCANGGNGATTACACAAGCCCACCAAGCAATCCGGTNAGTTTTACTGCGCAGTCCGGAAGTGGCGTNAACGCAACGGCAACAGCCGGATATGGCATATCATCTGCACATCTAACCAATGGCGGTCTCGGTTATCAGTCAGTAANGGTAGCTGTGAGCGGAAACGGTAGCGCTATCATCTGCGGAACAGTTAATGCCACAGGCAATGTAAGTGCCTTGAGCATCACTGCCCCGGGNAATTTTGGCCCAACCCGTCCTACACTAACGGTTGCTCCATTAGCTAGCTTGGAATATGCACAGGTAATCAAGAACCTAACTGTTACAACATTCCTGTATAACACATATGAGTGGGTACCAACAGGAACAGTACCTCAACCAGGTCAGGCGGTCCTACAGACGGCCTAACGAACTGCTCTGCAAAAGCAGGCAGACTCAGCGAAACCCCGGTAATTAGCCCGAGCGAAATTACCGGGGTTTATGCTGACTAGAACATCTTACGTATATCAAGATTGTCCGGAATTTTGCCAACGTCTTTCACAAAAAACGCGCAAAGGGGATTTTCTTCGTCCGTTAACGGAACTGCTAACATGTGTCCGTTCTTTAATTTAGGAAAATACCACTTAACATCGGGCCATGTGTTGATTATTTCAAGTTTCAAAAAACTAGGCATGTAACCCTTAATTGGATTGAAACAGAAAACATCAAAGTCCTTGTCCATGAGATATATCAACGGCATGACTTCAAGGTCACCTAGATGCATATCGCCTATTACCACGCTCCAGTCAAGTGGCATCTGTACGTTATATGTACCAATTCGTATATCAATACAGGGACTGTTAAAACTCTCCAGGAATATCAACGGAAGAAAATAATAGTCAACATCCGATTGATTCGAGTAATCAAGAACGCAGTAACGTAAGTCGTCTACAGAATTTGGTATCTGATTTATAGCATATGATTTATTGTCATGGGTAAGTATCCTAATCGTACGTCTCCTGCCTGATAATGTGGCAGGTATTTAACGGCTAACTTGGTAAAGACAATAAAATTAATATGTTATCTTGACAACGCTAGCAGGATACTGCACTTCCTGATAGAAGCGTTTACGTTTGAGCAAATGCCTGTTTGAAAATTTGCACTTGCTTGCTATATCATATATCTCAACGGCGTCCTTATCATCGGCCTTGCGCAATCCACGACCTATGCTTTGGATGACCCGAACAAAGCTCTTGCCTGGCTCTACCAAGACCAGGTTGAAGATACGATTTATTGAAATTCCTGTTGACGTTGTTCCGTATGTGGCAACCATGATAGCTTGGTCAGCAAAATTGATTTCCTTATAGAGTTCTTTGCGCTTGGTGCTTTTCATTTGGCCGCTAATGAACGTGGACTCCGGCATCAGCTCATGCAATAATTCGCCCGTTTCTATCCTGTCAATCAGCACCAATGTATTGCCGGTTTTGGCAATTTCCTGGATCTTTTCGGCTAACCATTGTATTCGGGTCCTATTGGTAACCAAAAACTTCAATTCTTCCTGATAGTTGTTGTACACAACAGACTCCTGGGTATGCAAGATGTTGACATGGCACTGGGCTAAATGTCCCTCATCCTGTAGCTCCTTGGCGGTAAGCCGGCCAATTATCGGCCCAATTGCGCTATAAAGGCTTGCTTGATTGTATTCTTCTTCCGGTATCGTACCGGTTAATCCCCATCGAATGGGTATGTTGGCAAACGTAGTTGTAAGCAAACCATGCAAGACGTTCATGTTTTTCACACTATGACAGTTAGACACTACGGCCCGTTCTACTATATAATTGTGATCATCCTGTACATGTAGGTTGTAAACTTGATCAGGTTTACTGATTTCTCGGCGACTTAGCAGTTTCATATAGGTATCCTATCTTTCTTGCAGTTTCAGAATCAAATCTAGCTAGATCTGGCAATGGTACATTAGACGTTAGCCATTGTTGATCAATTAGCAATATTTTATAATCGTGTTGTTTTGCCCAGTCTTTAAGGACAGTATATTTTGCTTCCCATTTAGTGCCATTAAACAAGTTGTAAGGTTTGACCTCAACTACAAGTTTATCAACATGATCAATAAAATCAACGATGTACACATAATTCTTACCATCTAACATGTACATTAAACGAAGTTGTTCGTATTCAGATTGTTGATTATGATAATGGTATAATGCTTCCCAGCTAGATCTGTATTTTTTACCATCAAATGTTGAATTCCATCGACCAAATCGATTACTAGATTTTGGTGTAAATTTTCCAGTTAATATTAAATTTGTTATTGTTTTGGACAGATGGCACTTCTCCTCGTCAGAGTGTAGTCGTCCATACATTCCGTTATTTTTGCCAGAATTCTGTTGTCCTATTTTATGTTTGGTCTCCGTTGAATGTTTTTTACCTGTAAATGTACCAGGTTTTCCTTTACTCCAGGGTATGCCGGTGTTTAAATTTTTCCGTATAGTCTCACTGTTCATATTCCATGATTTTTTTCCTCGATTTATTGCCAACTGATGTTTTATATCATATTCTGTTATTTCACCACAAAACAATTTATCAAAGTTTTCAATCCATATACTAGTACGTGTGTTGGACAATCTAAGCCTAAATACATTTTTATTTTTTCCCGTTATTATTACCCCATTCGACAACTTAATTAATGATCTATTATAGTCATCTATTCTTAGATTTTGATTATAATTTTCTAAAATACTATTGAATCGCGTTATTATATTTTCATACGTTGCCATAAAATACCTATATGTCTTTGACTGTATGTATTTATGTTAATAGTTGATAATGTCGTGATCAACAGTTATTTCATCGGCTCGGCACCACCCGATGGTGGTTAAAAACTTATGATTACCAGTAACCTGTATTTTTGAATGATTATCAAATTCTAATTCATACATCTTTTCATTTGTTGAATCGGTCAGATTGCAATGTTGTTTTATTACAGTGTCAACTTTGAATTGTTGTAACTTCTCAGAATAGTTGATAACCTGTTGCCCAGACGATATATCCTTTATTGGAATATATCCGGTAGGTGTTAAAACACGCATATCACCATTAAAACATTCATCGCATACCACTGCCACTAGATTATCCAGGAACACTGTTAGTTGTTCATCATCCAGCGCGTCCTTGTTCTTTTTGTCAAGTACGTTGAGGCTTTGCCACGTACATATGGTATGGGTCCTATCATATTCCTTACGATCTCCATAAAGCACTCCAACGTCTAGACCCACATTCCTATAATCCTCTTCTGTTTGCAACACAAGGTTCTTGTTTGGAACGATAACTATGGTACGGCCATATTTTTCAGCCAGCTTTGATAAGCTAGCAGTGATGATCGTTTTTCCTGCCGAAGTAGGAGCTACGGATACACCCTGCAGGTTGTTGATACATTCATTTATTGCCTGCGCTTGATAATCTCGTAGCTGTATGGGCTGTCCGGCTGCCCTATGATCCGCCGGCCATACTATGTGGCTTAGGAAATTTTCATCAATTTCGTCAAACTCAAACGTATGATTAGCCCTTAGATCATTTATGTTGAATTCGTATCCTGCGGCTGCCAGCACAGGTAATATCTTATCAAGAAGATTCAGATAGGTTCGACCACCAAGCGTACAAAAGCTTGTTGTACCATCCCATCTACCCAGTTTGTATGCAGGACTATATCTAGCATGCGGTAAAAAATATTTTACCGCATTAACACAGGCCCGACGTGTTACCAGGTCCAGACCTTCTATCTTAACGGTAACTTCCGATTCTATTATTATTTCAGCCATTTTCATTTCGTCGGGGTCCTTTTTTCATTCGCGGATATAATAATTATCTCAGCAGTTTTGATCATGATTATCCATTTATTTAATATCTTCTATACCCGCCACATTTGATATGATAAATAGTGTTGAAGCATTGGAGGATTAATATTTCTAATTATATAGTATATGAGTTGTGGAATCCAATAAAGGACTTACCATTTTATGTTGGATATAGTTCAAAAGATACTCGCCCATATCATCACATAGCAGAAGCGTTACAAGATAAATCAGAATTTAAGATAGGAGCCAATCCTCATAAAATTTTTACTATACGTCAAATACACAAAAGCAACCTTGCGATAGGTATAAAAATTGTATTGATAACCGATAATAAACATGACGCAATTTCAGAGGAAATCAGATTAATCAAATATTATGGTCGAAAAGATGTCGGGACCGGTATTTTGACAAATATGACAGATGGTGGAGATGGAGCAGGTACAAGAATTATTTCTGAAAAAGAAAGAGATAGTCGTAGATCACGTCTCAAAAATAAATCTTTTGAAGAAATCTTTGGTCAAGAACGTGCTGACGAAATAAAAAAGAAAATTTCTAATAGTAGACAAGGTGTCAAAACTGGTAAACCGGCATGGAATACTGGAAAAACCAAAGATAATGACGAAACAGTGATGAAAATGAGTAGTAGTAAAAAGGGGTCGGTACCCTATAATAAAGGCAAGAAAATGACTGATTTAATCCCGGACTACATCAATCATTTTACTGGCAAAACACACAGCGACGAATCTAAACAAAAGGTGAGCATGGCAAATAAAGGTAAATGTTCAGGAGAAAAGAATCCCATGTTTGGTAAAAGTGCTGTTAAAGGTAGGAAGTGGTATCACGATGGTGCTACTCAATTTTACCTTTTTAACGATGACCCTAAAATTGTTAATTTGAACCTACATCTGGGCAGGCTCAAAAATAAAATCAGTTAATTCTGGTATTATTTTCAAGGGTTACTGATTCTAATCCGACTACCCGCAATTTAACGATATGGCCAATTTGCCATGCCTTTATGTCCAGCCCTTTCATCACGGCTAGATATTTGTTACGTATTAATCCTACTTCGTTTATGATCATTGACATGTTGACGATATCGTCTTCGCCATCTATGTATTTTTCAATGCTGCGATCCGTGAGCTCGCGCTGATATCTTTCTAGGTATTTCCTGTAATGATCGCTGCGCATCTTGTCATATTTAATATTTAGATGTTTAAGGATGGCTTCAATTTCCTGCAATTGGCCAAATCTATGTGATGTTATTCCTGATAGTTCTTGTGAATTTTTTTCCAGATTACCGATAATTTTAGTCTCACTTTGTGAAAGCTCAAGCTCGTTGTTGTAGTAATCTATTGCAGATGGTATTTCAGCAAGATTCTCCACTATCCGATTGTACCACATTTTTCCTCGTTTTTGGTATTTCTGCCCGTTTGACACGATTTATTCAAACGGGCAGAAATCTTCTTATGCACGTTCTTTTATTCTTCTTCGTATTCGGCTTCGTCTTCGTACCCATCGTCCAAACTGCTTGCAAGCTCGTCCAATGCATAGTCGATGTGCTCGTCCTCCTCACGAAGATCCTCAAGCTCTTCCAGCTCAATATCTTGGTCTGTAAAAATACGTAGATACTTTACCGCTGCATCATTCTTTTTTCCCGGGGGAATGTAATCCGTGAATAGTTCCCAGATTTCTAAAAGGGTACGATCAGAAATTTCCATTTTACTCTCCTGTTGGTTCGTCCGTGTCGTCAGGTGCTTCTTCCTGTACGGGCGATAGTTTTGTTTCGTCCCATTCCTCCATAATCAAATCAAGAAGACTATCAGGAATGGAATTCTTGAAATACTTATGTTCTTTGCCGGATCTGTCAACATATTTTAGCTTTGTGCTGTCCTTTACAAGCGCACCCTTCTTTTCAAACAAGTCAATCAGCCCGCTGTAAGGGTCCATTCCGGAATCCCAGGGTATCTTGATCTCGACATTTTCAAAGGGCTTGTTGTACCTGGTCTTCATGATCTTGCAAGCAGCGCGAATACCACGAACGTCGGTTACTTTCTTTCCGTCTTCGTCTTCCTTGAGCTTGCGCTTTTGCATTGCAACCACGATTGATGATGCATAAATGAAACCCGAGTTATGACTGACTACGCCGCTATCTAATAGATAATGATGTGCAACAGGCACTGATATATCATATACTTTTTTGATACCTATATTTTTTTTACTTTTAATTTTGATTTTTTGTAGCGACATTTTTGATATACTCCTTTATCATTTTAATTGATTCTAGCATGTTATCTGATTCCCAAACTACTATAGTATGATACCCTCTGGTATTCAACATACACTGTTGTTTGTTTTTATCTCTGTCCCATATTTCTTGTGCAGTTAAATTTGTTTGTTTATGTAAGTATTCAGAATTATATTTCTTTGGATTACAATGCCAATAATCTCCATAAAATTCAACACAAAGATTATATTCCGGGACAACAAAATCGAAAAAATAATAACAATTGAAATTTGAATCTAAAATTCCATATTCACCGTTTTCATTGCAGGCACTATAAATTTTGCAGCCAGTAAATATATTGCTTAATTCTAGAAAAAAATTATTTGCCTTTTTAGAATTATGTCTATTTTTAAATTTTTTAGACCATAACTTTCGTCCTGCTTCGTCCCCGTGATTGTTAATATACCCATCTAGTGTATAATTTATTTTTCTCGATTCACATAGAGCATTATATTTCAAAGTTCCCTCAGTTTCTCCAAATTTTGATATAAAATATTGCAAAGACATATTATCAGAACGTTGCATAATGTATGATTTAGCCTCTTCCTCACTTATTCCTTGTTCCATCCAATATTCTTTGCAAAATGGAGACCTACGTTTTCTTTCAGCCGTATCATATTTTTCTAATCTCAGTTGGCTATTAGCACGTTGCATTATGGAAACTTGCTTTATAGCATTTTCCATAGTGTATCCCTTCTTTATCCAATAATCAACGCTACGCGGACTCCGTGATTTCTGAAGTTGAGATATTTTTTCTTGTGATTCTTGCAATGACAATCCTTTTTTGAGCCAATATTCAGCCGAAGTTTGACTAATTTTTTTAGGCTGTTTTAACTTTCTGTTGGTTTTGCACAATGATGAACATACATATTGTATAGTCATTATACTATCTTTTTTTCTTATCATTTTTCCGCATTCAACACATGGTTTCATGTGGCTTGCCCTCCAGTAATTTGTGTAGGGTATTTAGCAAATTACTGGAGGGTAAGGATTATTAGTTAAACAACTTGTAATATTTCATCATTTTCAGACAATTCTGCTACAGTTTTCCATACCAATTGATTATCAAACTGTTGCGTTAAAAACTTATGTTCGTTAGTGGCCTGAATTATTTCACCAGTTTCCAATTCAATTTCGATTACTTCTTTGTCATCAAATGTAAAAGTTTCCGAAACATCAATATCACCATCTAATGTAACAACAACATCGCCTTTCTGAATATCTTCAATATTTTTATATGAACCATCTGCCATCCAGATTTTGTGGCCGGCTGTTAAACAACCTCCAGAGATCTTATCGTCGGGATCAAACATGTCTTGGCTTGCGTAGCTATGGTTTGTCACCACCATGCCCACATCATACTCACCAAACATGTTCACGCAATTTCGAACCAAAGCTGCAAGTGCCTTTGGCTTGCGGCCCATATCTCCTTTTAGGTCGCCAGATTGGAACTGATTAACGTCCGTTGGTGTAAGCAACATTCCCAAGCTATCAAGCACAAACAATACCTTTGGGCGATCTTTTTCGTCGACATTGTCAAATCTTGTCTTATAGTCCTTCATGAAATCGCTCATTAGACGTGCAACGTCGTCAATCATTGCCATGTTGACCTTGAGCAGCTTGTCGTCGCTTGTGTCCACTCCTAGGGGTTTTAGCCAATTCTCGTCTAGTGCGTTTTCAGTGTCGATCAATACGACAAATATACCCTGCTTTTGTGCATTTCGTACCAGGTTACCAGAACAAATGTAGCTCTTGCCACTACCACTTTGTCCTGCAAACATGGTAACCTTACCTAGAGGAATTCCTCTGCGGAAATTACCCGAGATGCCATAATTTAATGCATAATTTCCCGAATCAATCCAATGTTTTGGATCATGGAAACCTAACGAAATACCGGGAATGCTTTTCGTTAAATCCTTTCTAAACTTACTGAGGTCAAATGGCCGCATGTTCTTATACTCCTGTCAATACAATGCTGTTGGCAGATGGTATCTGCCTAAAAAGACTGGGGAGGATTTTGGTCCTCCCCCTGTTTTTTGTCTAATTACTTTTGCTGCTGACGACGACGTATTGCAGCAATAATGTCATCAGGTGACTGCATCTTTGGCTTGTCTGCTGTTACGGTTGTAGCTGCCGGGGTAGCCGGCTCATCCCACGGTGGCGAAGTTTCTTCGCTAGCCGCAGGCTTTGATGGCAACCGATTAAGGATTGAGCTTGCGGTGACCTTTGGTGCTGCAACCGTGGTAACATTGGTTGTAGCATCGCTTGAATCGTTCTCAGATCCATTGCTATCAAGACGCATACCGTTAGGACGGTAAAACTGACCCCAGCGATCGACGTCATAAAGCTCTTCGTTCACGCTTGCTGTAAAAAGCTCCATGATTGCATTTAGATGCGCATCGTCTGGCTTCTTAGGAAGGAAACTAGAAAGATTCCACAGACCGTGCTGTGCAATCGCATTACGCTCGTCGTCAGTTAGCGGACGTTCTTTCATGGCCCACTTGCTGCTGGCATAGTTTGCATATCCTCCTTTGGCGGTCTTTAGGAGATAAAAATCGCGGCCAGCATCGTAATCAGTTGGACTATTTTCAAGATCCTGATCCATTAGGATTGACTTAATGACATCAAACACAGACGGATTGATGATAAATCTACGGATTGGATTGGCGGGTTCTTGATCATCCTTATTTGGATTTGAAGTGACAAATCCTTGGAATAGATAGCTCTTTTTCTTGTAATACTTTCGAGCCATGTCTTCGAGACTCTTGTCCTTCCACCAAGGACGGATTTCTGCTGTAATAGGACAGGAATTGGCCTTCCACATATCCGTGCAAGGTACCTGCACCTCAACTGGCTTGCCCATGGGGTCGCCTTTGACTCCTGGGAATGGTAGCTTGATGATGAGGCGTTCTAGCCAGAAAAAATCATTTGTTTCGTCGCCGTCAGGTAGGAATCGCATTGTTGCGCTTGAACCCTCGGGANTGTTCCAGAATGGATATATGGCGTTATCACCGCCGAACCCGCTGCCATTTTTAGCGCGGTCTTTGTTAGCCTGCTGGGCTAGTAGCTTGGCTTGTATTTCTTTTAAAGTTAATGCCATTGTGTGTGCCTCCTTTATGTGCCTAATTAATGGTATAAGACAACAGTGAGCCATCGTTCTGTCTCACTGTTGACAATAGTATTTATACCAAATGGACAACACAAATTTAAAGATGATAAAAAAAATCCGGTCTTTCGACCGGATTTTTTACAGCCCTGCTAGATTTTTGATGCGTTCTAGCATGGCAGATTCACCTTGGTCATCAGTGCCAACAGAACTTTCTTCATTCATTGCAGCGTAATCATCATAATCGATATAGAAGTCACTGTCAGGATCGTAATACTTGCCTTCTTTTGGATCGTAATATACCACTTTACCAACCTTGGTCATGAATGGTCCTTCCAGTCCAGCTCGAGATTGATATCTATCTGTGTCAATAGGTTTGGCTACTGACCAACCTTCGTTTATATTTTCATCGGCTGCATCCTCTTCTAAATCGCTGTCAGCAGCCGTGTCGTCTTTTACAGGTTCGCCAAAGTTCCAGCGTTTTGCACGCTGCTCCTTGTTGTACGCAATTTCTTCTTTGCGTTCCCGGTCCTTTTGTGCAACACCGTACGCATCGCCTTCGTCGACATTTTCATCAGCTGTCACAAGGGTTTCATATATCATCTTAAACCCTTTGTGATTCTCGCAATGGCTGAATCCATGTTTACGTCCATTTCCATGAAATCTTTCGCCACAGTTTGAGCACCATATTATGTCATCTTTTGTAGGTTCACCACGATCCTCTTCCGCCAAGCTATCGCCATCATCGTGCGATCTGTGGCCAAATTGTGAAACGAATAATCTGTGGTGTTCCTTTGCTAATTTTTCTTTGGCAACGGCTAGTTTCTTTCTTTCTGCTGATATGCCAGGCGGGAGCTGTTTTTCTTTGCGCTCAATGTCGGCTATCATTTTTTTAAGGGTCTTTAACCTGTCATAATTTTCAGTAATGTCTGCCGTATCACCATAATTTGCATCGGCCAAGCTTTCGGCACTGTAATGGTTTGTATCAGCTTTTGCAACAGTCTCAACCAGATCTAAATCTTCGGCCGGAGTATAATAAACTTCTGGATCATTACCAAACTTTACAGGATACTCATCTCCCTCAGGATCGGCGACAATCGTACCTACTCCCAGTTGTTGAGTTTTATGTTTTACCTTGTCGCCGACTATAAACTGTGATACTTGATCAGATTCGGAAAATATAGCTTCTGGCGCAAACTCATTGAGGAAGTTGTCCAGTTCTGCCTCCTCAGGAATCATGGTCTGATCTTCCGTATAGGTCATGCTGCTGGCAATGGCCTCACGAACCAATTCAATATCTTCCTGCGTAGGTTTGATGTTTGCCGCAATCATGCTGGCAACTTCTGCTAGCCGGGCTGATGCACGTTCATCCGCACACGCATCCGCAAGTTCACTTATTTGCCAGTGCAGTTGTTCCAGCATTTTGCGATCTGCAGGCACGGCATCCATGTTTGGTTTCCGGGTCCAGCTAAAAGTTATAGGACCCGATTGGTTATCAATGCTGCCAAGATATTTGGCCGCCACACCTAGGTCATTGTATCCAGGGTCTTCTTGGCCACAGGCACAGCCTTCAGCTAATTTTTGCCATGTGCTGTTTGTTGCATGTTCGTCCAGTACCATTGGCTGGCTGGACAAAATTGATTCTGCATTTTGGTAGCCCTTCGGCCCGTGCAGTTTCTTGAGCCTTTGATTGATACCGTCCATGCTTTCTCTAACAGCCACTATCCATTCTGATATGATCTGATTCTGCCGCATGGTGTGTGCTGCCCTGCGTAAGCTCATGTAATCTGAGCTCAACGCCAGTATGCTTTCGGCTATTGCATCATGATTTGTACCACCATTGCTGATATGCCTTGCAAACGCGCGAGCACCAGCCATGTGCAGGTGTGGATAGGAAAATCTTTCCCCCAGTTTATTTTCAACAAATAAGGCCCGAATATGGCGGGTGCGAGCACCGAGCTTTTCTTCGTTTATTGAATCGCTATGTCTGATGATTAGCTTGGCTTCGCCAATGCGCTGGAAGGAGCTTTTAGTGGTACCAAACCACTTGCTCACATCCTTGCTTTCCTTGATGTTGTTCACTGCTTCCTCCCGTGGGTCTATTTCTTTGTCGAATACCTGCCAGCTTACCTTGATGCCTTCTTTTTGGCCGATGGCCTTGCGTATGTGATTTCTTATCTGATGAACATGTTTGAAATCCATATCATTGGCCAATTTAGGCGTCTTAATGTTGATAAAGCTTGTTTGCCCTTGATCGTGTATAGCGACCAGTATTGAGAAATCGTCTAGTTCTGGATCATGGCTTGAAAATGTGGCAAAGAACCGAGTGGCCTTATCAGGATCGATTGTTTCATTACCTTTAGCGTCATACATGGACAGGCTCTTGCAGGAACCCTTTAAGATTCCGTACAGTTTATCTGTCACAATTGACCAGTTGTAACTCATGGTATTCTCCGCAAATGGATACGGTATTTAGTTGATCATCACGGAGAAAGGCAACGGATCCCTTTGCTCGCCATCACTGTTGTCAAACACATCCTTGAGTAGTTCGCCTACACGATCGTCCCAGTTTGTAACCATCTGCATCATTCGAACACAAAGTATCGTGCTCATGACGCAGTCATCGTGTTCGCCCTGCTTGGCCGCAAAGCTGTCACCATGGCTTGTAAAAAACTTCAGCTGTTTTATGAGCAATTTGCTGCTGACCGTGAGTTTGTTGCTTTCTATTAGGCTCTTGAGTTTGCTGCAAGCGTTTGCTTTGCTTCTGCCATTGGTATTCAACCCTTTTCTGTATCTTACCAATCCAGTCCTACGAGGTTCATTCAACAACTGCGCCATGAAGTTTTCTTCTCCAATGTCGGCTATTGATTGCATGGCTGCTTCGCCCCATGTGTTGTTTTCAAATGTAAAGTATATATCAGGTTCGCCTTTATAACCTTGTTTTTTACACTCATTGTAGAGGGTATTGATGATCATCTGCATGGTGCGGACCTGATTTGGTATGCTGGTCCTATTGCTGTTCCACTCCGCAACCTGGCACATGTCCGGCAAGCTATACACCTGTATGCAGGCTGGATCCTTACCAACACCCGCGCTAGGATCAAGGCTAACCAAATATGTCTTGTCTAGTGCTATTTTTTGATACCAGCGCACTTCCGCCGTTTTGAACAAAGGATCAATGCCGCGCAGCCTTTGCAAGGTCAAGCTGCTGATCAGCGTGCTTTCCTCGCCCGCAAACTGGCATTCATATTCACGTTGGAATCGCTCAGCGCCTATTTTTGCACGTTCTATTTCAGCCCATTTTTCATCCCTGCCAGGTACATCGCTGTAGTGTGCTGTGAACCCTTTGAATCCGTTTACTCCAACACCGTTGGGTATTTCATTACCATTGCTATCCACTGTGTTTATTGCACCAAACCACAATTCAGCAAACATGTCCTCATCGCTGGCGGGTGTTGATGTTATTATGCATTTGCCGCCTGTTGCCAGTGTCGGGGCCATTGCTGTCCAGAACTCAACCGCCACGGTAGGACGCACGAATGCAAACTCATCCAGATATAGCAAGCTGATTGACATGCCACGACCGCTGTCTGGAGTGGTGGTGTTCGCCACGATCCTGGATCCGTTATCAAACCGGATGCTGGTCACGTTGTATTCAGTAACTCCTGCCCGTATGTGATCAGGCATCTCCTCGTATGCATATTTTATACGCATCATGATTTCATTTGCTGCTTTGAACTTGTTGGCCGCTATCAGTACCGTAACATCGTCATTGTACATGGCATACCAGAGCAAATAACCTGCTGCTGTTGTTGTCTTACCGCTTTGGCGCGGAATCATAGCGATTGTGTTGCGATTTTTCCAATAGTTGTATACCAACTCCTTTTGGAATTCGTAGGCCTCAAACCTCATCTTTCCTTTGGTAGGATGCTGTATGTTCATGAAATTTTCCATGAAATACAATGGGTCTTTTTGGCAGGCTGCCAATTCTATAAACTGCTGCTGCGTTAGGGTTATTTTTCGATTGGCTGGTTTTAGTTTTTCAAACTCAGTATTGTTTTTGGCCATGTCTCCGTCTCAATTCAGGGATAGCATTGTGTCAACCGATCTGTATGACTTTGTGTAGCCTCCCGATATACTTATGAGCACTTCTGATATTACGGCATCAATTGATTCGTGCCAGTGCCGTAGAAACTTATGGGTTCTCACGAGTTCTGGCACGTCATCTTCAAATCCCCAACTGAATTCCTGCAGGATCGTTGGATGATCTGGTATGAAATAATATACCTTTAGCAACACGGGTTTTTTTGAGGTAATGATCATTTTTGCTCTCCTTTAACCTAAACTTGGTATCATCGGAAGGCAACGGATACATCACTTAAAAGCGTGTTGCCTTACAATGGTGCTCATTGGACTGTGGCTACCATCGTCCACAGGGTCTTCATCACTCAATGGATCCTTATCAAAACTAGGCTTTGTTGGATCACTTAACGGGCTCATTACACCAGTGTCATTTTCGCGTTCTGTTTCAGCCAAATACTTTGCATATCCTGAAACCAGCTGCGAATGCAGCTCCTGTATTAGGCCGTTGTCGCCGGCACTGCCCTTGATCCGCTGTGGATTTTCAACTGCCTGCCAGATGTATTCAGGCTCGTCCACTTCCTCGCCTTCATCATGGAACTTACGATGGCCGTAGTCGTACTCGGCAACATCCTCGTCCAACGACATCATTTCATCCATTTCATCTTGCATGCTTGTGTCAATACCGCCGTCAACATCGGGAGGAATACCGCTGTCAACATCAGGTGGAATACCGCCATCATCGGGGCTCGTATCCGGTCCTGTTGGTTGTACCGCTGCCGGAAGTCCTGCATTTTTGCGCATGGTAGCCATGCCCGTGTCAAAATCATCGTCGCGCGAAGCCGCCTGCTGTGCAGGCTCTTGTGCAGGAACTATGGGATCCGCAGGAGTAATCGCCAGCGTATCATCGGGTGCTCGGGGTTCAATTATACCTGCTAGCTGAACGATGCGTGCTACCTCATCCGCGTTAACGCTAAGCACATTTATGTCGGTTGTGTCACTGGTAACTGACAGTTGATATTTTCTTTCCATGTTAGTTTTTCTCCGCTGGCTGTATTATTTGCTTAGCCTTACCTGTGGTCGGGTCTTTGACAAATTTAACTTTTGGGATGGAGTTATCCGACATGGTGCCTTTGCTGTTCATGTATGTATCGTCAACAGGCTTTCTGTTGTCGCCTTTTGTTACAGGTTTTGGTGTATTGAATTGCGCATTAAAATCGCTTGTGTCCTGCATTGGCTCGCCCGGTTCAATATCTTCCATCTGTAACCAGCTAAACAGTGGAGCCGACGGATGCACTTCCATGCTTGGTCTAGCGTCAGCAACACCTGCCAAATATGTCAAAAGACCTTTGTTGTATTCATTACCATATAGAGGTCCAACAGGAGGTTGTTCCGACGCATCGTATTCCCTATTGGTGCTCAATCTAGCAGCATGATCTTCGCCCGCCTGCTCTGCTTCTTTATCCGCTAGCCTGCTCCATACATCATATTCCGCATATCGTTCAACGGGTTCGTTGGCTGCACGGACGACAATGTATTTTTCAGGTATGTTTGAACAAAGTCGTAGATCTTGCTGCAAAATATAAGAAACCGCAGGAGTTCCTATGGTAAAAGACATCTTGTAGACGTCCTTGTTTGGTATATCTATGAAATCCTTGTGGTCGTCTTGTATTTTTTCGGGAGTGGTTATGGATTTAAGATCAAATCTCTTTAACCATTCTCCTATGATTTCCACTTGCTCTTGCGTTGGTTGCTGTGAAAACTTGATCACATAATTATGATCTCTCGAACTTTCAGCAAGGTATTCCTTGAAATTCTTCATTTGAGGCGGCTCCTATGTGAGTTATTTATCATTGCCGCCCATTTGGCGTAGCTGTTTTAATATTTCATTTCGATCAAGTGTCATGGCGGTCCCGTCCAATGCCTTGTTCTCGGGAGCTGTTTGCCTGTCTATGCGCATCTTATCAAGCTGCAAACGCAGCAACTTTAGTTTTTTTTCAACCTTATTGTTCTTTGCATCCACGGCGATTTTCAGCATTTGGCTGGCACTGGAGAATATTTCACCTGCATGACGTACCTCGACATTCATGCCAAGCTCTTGCAGATCCTTATGGGCCTGTATTGCCAACCCTGCAAGTTCATCCATTTCTGTATCGTGCTGATCATAACCGTTCATTTGATCAAATTGTTTTTCAAGATTGTTGGCTTGTTCCAACGCCTCCTGGATGTCATCGGATGTGGTTTCCACGATTGAATCCATGTCAGGCAAGTCGAACGCATCTTCTAGCTTATTGAATGTTTTTCCCATGTGATTATTTACTAGCCTATTTCTTCTTTTGGTGAAAATTGTTCAGATATAGTTCTTTTATAGGTGATATCTCATCCGCTGTTGCTGTTCGAATAAATCTCCAACCTCTATGATGATTTTTCTTTAATTTTCCTAACCGTAGCAATCGTAACTGTTCTAAACTTAAATTATATAAGTTAGCCGTTTCAACTATTGGACAAAATAATATTTGCGCACCTTGCGGGGATTCATACCAATATCCACGTTTTATAACAATCAATCCCCTATTTGAATTGCTGCACTTCTGTTTTGATGCATCTGTATGATTATGTCCTAACATACCGTCAGAAGTCTTTCTACCTTTCATTTTGATTCTCCGCTTCTCGTTGGAGGAGTTGGTTTGTTTCCGAGGAACGTGGGACATCCGTCTATTTTCGGACCACGGTTTACCTTTTCTGTTTGCAGCCGCAGTTAAACAGTTCTGTAACCTTGTTTGTATTGCACGGTCTGTCCATACCTTTTCATACAATTGATAATATTGTATTGCAGCATTTCTACTTAGATATTCATCCGATGTTTTATCAACTTCAGAATTATATGCTGTCAATTTAATAGATTGAAGGCGGCGGCGTTCGGCAGTCCAATAGTCCGTTTTCACAGTATGTGCCAGCCTGCGTTGATAATCATACCACCTAGAATTAATAGAATATTTTGATCTATCTCCTATTTGTTTTGTATGCATAAGCATAGTAAGAGCCTTGGACATTTTATATCTATTTCTACCATATGTCATTTTTGTCAACAATAAATGACATATAAAATGTTCCTTAGGAGTTAAGTATAGTGAACTACCGCGCAGCAAGCTGTCGCGGCTTCCTAGTCCGATTGACCGGGAGCTTTTCCTGCTTCAACGACACATGGCTAGATGATACGTACGAATCATCCCCGCTAGAGGTATCTCCACAGGCGTGAATTTGGTGTGTTCCACACCTATTTGTTTCTTCAATTGCCCAACGACGAATATTTACAGCTGCGTTGTGATCTCTGTCCATTATCATACCGCACGAATTGCATTCATAGGTTCGGATTGACAGGGGCATGGATTGAGTTTGACCGCAGCTTGAACAGGTCTTGGTGGATGGTAACCAACGGTTAATCTTGACCGTCACACCACCATTGTATCGAGACTTATATTCAAGCTGGTTGACAAACTGCGCCCAACCCTGATCCTGTATGGACTTGGCTAGTGATCTATTACGCATCATACCTGCAATATTCAAGTCTTCCACACCTATAAGTTTGTAGTGTTTGGTTATCAAACTACTGGCTTTGTGTGTGAAATCACTGCGTTGGCATTTGATTTTATTGTGTAATTTCTTTAGTTTCTTTCTTGCTTTGGCTTTATTATTGCTGTTCTTTTGCTTTTTACTGTGTTGTCTTTGCAATCTTGCCAGTTTCTTTGCTTTATTGCGATACAGCTTGGGGGTAGTAACGACTTCACCGTCGCTAGTAACAGCAAAATCTTTGAGTCCTAGGTCAATACCAACTATATCTGTTTGGTTTATTTGAGTAATTTGATCTACATTTGCTATTTCACACAGACAAATACAAAACCAAATGCTATTTTCTTGTTTGATTGTTATGGATTTTAGTTTGCCTGTAATTGGTCTATGCCTATTCCACTTGACCCAACCAATCTTGGGTATTTTTATCTGTTTCTTTCTTGGATTGATATGACCATTGGTTTGATCAATGCATATAGTGCTGTGGTGTTCTTTGTGTTTGGATTTGTATTTGGGAAATCCGTTGCCTTGTTTCCAGACACGAGTCAACGCCGTATTGAAGTCGATGATTCTGTTTTGCAGTGCTTGGCTTGGTACTTCTTTGAGCCATTCATGTGTCTTTTTCAATTCAGGTAATTGCTTGCTCAAATCATAGCGAAATATGAACTTCTTGGTATTGGCATATGATTCTTTGTTTTGAGTCAGGCATTGGTTCCAAATCCAACGACTTGCGCCCATCCACGATACAAACAATTGTGCTTGTTCAGCAGTGGGTTTGAGTTTGAATCTGTATGCTCTGTACATAAATATATTTATACTTGATATCAAAAAAGCAGCAAAATAACTATGAATTATACCAAATCTACACATGCAATGTTTTCGTTGCAATACCATTTAATATTGACTGTGAAATATCGCAAGCCATTGCTAATTCAATACGGATGTGATGTCAAAAACAAAATCACTGATATCGCAAAAACATCTAGATTTGCAGTGTTAGAAATCAATGATGATAGAGATCACATTCACCTGTTGATATCCGCATATCCTAATATTTCCCCAAGTCAAATCGTTAAATCTATAAAAGGTCAAACCACGCAAGATTTATGGACGAGATATCCACAGCAATTGCGCCAGCAATTTTGGAAAAAGAAAATCAATCATGTTTTTTGGTCGCCCAGTTACTTTTTATGTTCAGTGGGACATGCAGATCAAGAAACTATAGGGAATTATATTAGAGGTCAAGGAGCAAACGCGCTATCCATCCGCGGAGCAAGCTCTCGCGGGCTTTCGCGCGAAAACTAAATTACTTTTATTACTTTTATATTTTGGAAAAATAGATTTTGGTAAAATATGATGTGATTCATAATACTCCCCGTCTACCGGGACCTTGCGTTTTTTTATAGCCAACTCAATGATATTGTAGTACCATGTTGTATATTTGTTAGTTAGAAATGCACCATTATGCTCGTAGATATTCATCTACTAAGATCTCCTCTTCTTCTTTATATCCTTTCCTTTATTTATCCAAATATCGTTCTCAGTGAGAATCCTAAAGTGCAACCCGTTCTTCTTGCAGTACATCATTGCCGCACCCCATTTTGCCGTGTTTAAGAGTATCGCAGCCTTGTCCCTTTTGCTCTTGGCGTTTTCAGCTATGGCCTCCTTGGCAGGCTTGACCTCAATCAGCTCGGCACGTTGTTTTCCAAACTTGTCCTTATAAACTATGAGGAAATCGGGAATGTACCTATGCATTTTACCATCGAGTGGACTTTTGTATGGAATGGCAATGCTTTCGCTGGCCCAGTTGATTACATTTGGGTGCTGATCCAGCAACATCATCACCCTCAATTCCCACGACGACCTATAAAAAGGTCGCGCATTGCCCACTAATTTTTGGGGATTCTTAGGGATGAATTCATCTTGGCTATATTTTGTCATGCCGGATCCGTATATGCTGCTGAGATTGAACCACGTAAAGTTGGATTATTTGCATACGGCGGAGGTTGTAAGGTTGTTAGCCCTATCTTGCTGCCAGGCGGAGCCAGGGTGTTGTAACCTGTTATGAAAGAGTCGGTAACACCATTTGGACCCAGCAAGGATGATACAGGAACACCCTGGGTGGANGAAACATAGGCAGCAACAGATGCTATGCTCTGCACCAGGGATTGNGGTACCGATGGACCATAGTAACCTTGCGCGAGGGCCAACGCAGTTGATGAAATGGCCGGATTGGTGCTTTGTGGCGGACTGTTTAGAAGAGCCGAGGATACAGGTGGAAGGTTTAATACCTTGCCATTCAAGGTGTTTGTATATTGCTGTCCGCCACCTATATTGGTTAGGGCAATTTGACCGCTTTGTTGTCCTAGCTGTTGTGTGATTGTTTGGGCAGCAAATGTGTTCGTGTTGATATTAGGTGATGTACCAAAATTCAGGCTTTGCGATAGCGCTGAATTCGTTGCCACGGGTGTCGGTGCGGTCGCTCCTGGTGCTGAATTGGCCGGTAGCAATGCATAAGGCTGTGTCGACAATGGCACTGGCATGGTAGGATTGGACAGATTATTTGATTGAGACACAGGCACTTGCTGCGTGGTTGCTACGGTTGGATTCTGACCAAATATCCTTGGCTTGGCTGTATTTGGCAGGGCCAGCGTGCCTGTAGGTTGGCTGGACGACCCACCGCCAGTAAATCCAAAATTTGTCATGAATCCATATGGATCGGATCCAATCGGCTGCCCAAACGCAAAATAATCTATTGCCTCATATTTGAATGAAACCGCTACTTCTTCTGGATCGCTTGATGTATAATCCTTGTTTCCCCAATCCATGGACGTTATTTTTGGATTCATATAGCTGAATGCTGTATAGGTGTTACCAAACAACGCATATATGATGATTGCATTGAAAAAATTTGTTTGTTGGTCCAGCAGCGGTAAAAAGCCCCAGCCGGCACCGAGCTGGAACTGTGACTCAACCGGAGACTGTAGGTAATCCAACTGGGCAGTGGTGGGATTGTACGTACGCCTGCTGTCCGCAAAATAGTATGTAAAGTAGTCGACCCACGTGGCAAGCGGGCTGTCGTCAACCGTATCATACAAGGATAACGAAGCTTCTTGATATTCGATTTTTTTATATGCTACGACTTTTTTGTTGTACTGGTTAAGGTCCTCTGTTACCAGATTGATTTTTGGCTTTTCTGCTGTTTTGACCTTAAACGTTAGACCTCTGGATCCATCATAAGTGTTTAGATTGGCATTTTGAAGCATGGTGGCTGCACCGCTGCTGAGGACGAACTGAACATAGAACTCAAATTTTGTACGCGGAACGGCGGTCATTATTTGACCTTGTTGCGACGTACCAAACGCTCGGCTTGCAATCTGTGGAGAACGTAGGAATACCTGTGTCATGCTAATATTTAGCCAAAAAAAAACGGTGCTAGTGCACCGTTTTTAGTGTTACAGAGGTGGCATGGCGATGTTTATGGTTGCCCTGCGTTACCGCTTGCAGCGTTACCGCTTGAATCGTTAGCAATGGTAAAGTTACCTGGTAGAGCTTTAAGTTGCTCCTCGTCACCTTGTGTTGCGTTGTCATAACGAACAGTAAGTGTGAGCATAACAGCCTCTGAGCTTGAATAGTCCATGTTATCATAAGCAACTTGTTCAAGATAGCATCCTTCTAGGAACCAGCTTTCCAGAACGGAATCGTTGGTACCATTGACCGTGCCGTCCAGTGTTTCAATTTTCATTGAGAACTTGTAATTAACACCTGCAGCAGCAGCTGACTGTGTATAATGGTTCATTTGCTTTTGAACCTGGGCACTTACCATAGAGGTAATCAAGTTAGTTATATCGTCACGTAGAGTGATTTCAATAGTTTGCCATTCAGGCTTTTGTGCAATATATGTAATGTTGTTATAGCTGTGTAGCGGCGTGTTGTTGAAATTGATGTTTGGTCGACCCGAGGTTACAACTTGCTGTGTGAAGATGTTTTGCGATAGACCTATGACACCAAATCCCAAAGTAACGATTCTAAAGCGATGCTTGAGCTTAGGCATGAGAATGCCGATGCCGGACTGGCCGTTTGGCATTGGTACCCCAAACTTATTTATCGTTGGTTTGTCTGGGTTAACTGGTGGGACTGTAGCCATAATGAAACCTCCGTAATGTAAAACTATTTATGCCAGGTGGGCATTTTAAAAATCGCACGGAGGTCTTTAGGCAATTTCTGGGTCTTTTGTTGTAAACAATGGTTTAGATCACTTACACTAGCCATAACCATGAACTACTTTTGCTATACCATTGCCAGTGACACGATTAAACCCGCGCAATGGGCGAAGCTGTGCGATTTTGTAAATTATCAGTTGATGTTCCACACAGCACATCCCGCGGGCCCCAACATGGGCATGGAAAATAATGCAGGACTGCTGAATAATATCCATCTTAAAAAAAGATGGACACAAGATACCGGTGAAATCGCCATACTTGAATACCAAGATAGGATCGTTGGGGTAAGCTGCGTGGAAAAGAGCCAGCTGCATCAAAGGTTGTCAATTGGAGGAATCAGGTGTTGGTTAGATGCCGATCATCGCAACAATAATCAAGTAACTAGATATCTCCTTGCAGCTAATCTACAATGGAGCATCAAACACAATGCATGGTCGATGCTGCTGACATTTAATGACTACAACAAAATAATTTATGATGCCATTTGTAAAAAAACCGCCGGGAAGGCCGCAGGACTGGGCGGTGTCTGGAGCAATTGGTGGAATGATTGTATTGCCTTGGATACGAAATTGAACATACGATTTACGGAGCAGTGGTGCGTGTTAAAACCAATTGACCTATCAGGAACACAACAGATAATCAGGGAATTGCGTAATCATGGATGATGTCTATAAAAAGTTTGAACTCACCAAGGGTAATCATCTGCAATACTGGTTCAACGGTAATTCAACGCAACACTGGCGACAGCATCCTTACGAAATAGCACATTGCGCCGTAGGCATAGGACACGCGCCAGACGGCTCCACATTCCTGGAATCACTTACGCGATCTGCCAAGGTGTTATACAATCGTCATGGATGCGATTTTCGATTGTTTCTCAGCGGCGGACTGGATAGTGAGGTTGCATTACGTGTGTTTTATAACAATGGTTATGCGGTTACACCATTTATAATAAAATTTGCCAACAATCTAAACGAACCAGATGTTAAAAACGCGCTGGTATTGTGTAACGATTTAGGTGTGGAACCTGTTATTTTCGACTTTGATCCGGTTAAATTCGTCGAATCGGGCGAATGGCGCAGAGTGGCTGCATCGTATCAATGTTACACGTTCTATCAGCAATTGCTGTTGTATATAGCGGAGCAGCAGCGAGCGCCCATGATAACGATTGACGAGATTGAATTACAAAAACATCAGAACGCATGGTGGTTTGTTAAAAAAGAAGATCAGGACGGATGTTGGCATAGATTCGTTGAGTCCACCGGAATTCCTGCATATAATAATTTTTATACATATGATCCTAACACCATAACAGCGTTCACGGCCAACAACATTGTGGAAAATTTAATAAATGATAGAATTTTTGGCAAACTAAGTTGGACCAGTAGCAAACACACGATATATACAGAGCTTACAGGGTTTGACATGCGGAATCGGCCAAAAAGGCATGGCATGGAACACATGTTAAACATATGGGAGTTTGTTGCTAGCGAAACATCTAAAATGCTCAATGCTACTCCGGCTGAATTCATTTTTGATGTTAGCCAACTGCACAAGTTAAAGTTAGGAACCCCAATTACATGCAATATAATATAAGATGGTTAAATTACAGCGAGCAACACCTAATAAAGGAGTTATCACTGAGGATATACGCTAATCCAAAAAATTCCTATCCACTGAATCTTGATGCAAAAACGTCATCCATATATTCATTGTTCATGGTTCCTCCGGACACGGTTGGAGCAGAGACTCGCAAAATTGCGGTGGTGACAGACGAATTTGATCAGATAGTGGTTGCAACTGGTGTGCGGGAACTCTATAGCGTGCCGGCATGGCTGCTAAGCTGGACCCTGAGTTCGGTATCATCGGTTGCATTTGTTAAAATTTGGCAAGACCTGGTGCGATTCATATGCGCATATTTTGAAGATCGCAACATAAACGAGTTTTATGTGATAAATCCTGCTGAAAGAGAAGAAGCATACAGGCGCATGACAAAGTTCATGCGCGAAAGATACTGGACATTTGTTGAGACGACCATACCTGAAAACCAAACAACTGATTATAGCCTGTACAATTCATTTCTGGGCTGGGCTTTATATCCTTATGCAAATAACATACGACGCTACATACTCAAAAGAGAAATACCATGATAAACTGGCTTAAACAGAACTATGCAACCTATAGAGTAACCAAACAGGTGCCTGCTATCTTTGCAATCATAGGTCCTTATCACATCGCGGCGATCATAGGGATCTATGCCGCATGCACATCGTGGTCGTGGCTATACGCAGCGTATCTACTGGCAGGCTATGTGATAATCGGCGGACTAGGGGATGCTATCGGATTGCATCGATACATTTCGCATCAAAGCATAGAAATACGACCCTATGTTAGACCCGTGATTTATTGGTTAGCCTGCATGACCGGGCAAGGATCACCAATATGGTGGGCAGCACTGCATAGGGGTTATCATCATGCACATGCCGACAGGGAGAGAGATTTGCATTCTCCCATCAAAGGCAAATGGAACGCCTACATGGGGTGGATGTTTGCAATAACTCACGAAACGGTCAATTTGAAATATGGAGCCGGCTTGTTAAGAGATCAGACCTTGATTTTTTTCCATAAGAACTACAATACGGTGGTATGGACCACCTTGATCGTGACATTTGCCATTAATCCCATGTTTTGTTTGTTTTTCTTTGTGATACCTGCGGTGGTATCATTACATACGGAAAACATTGTAAATCTGGTTTGCCATTCAAATAATGGATATAGACCTTTTGAAACCAAGGATCACAGTACCAATGTGTGGTACTTGGGATTGCTGGGCTGGGGCCAAGGATGGCACAACAACCATCATTCGAATCCAAAAAGTTTTGATTTTGGGACCAGCGTCAGCAAGCGTTGGTATGAATTTGACCCTTGCCTGCTTATAGTACCGTTCATATCACCATGGCAGGAAACAAAAAGACTTTGGAAAAACTGGAGAACCGCATGCGTTGGATAGCTATAGCTGCAACCGCTGAAAATGACGTAATTGCTGCGCACGATGACATTACCCTGCTAGAAACGGTATCGGAATATGAATTTGATGCAATAGTCAAGGTGTATGGGCTAACGGAAGATGAATACCAATCCCTTAAACTGGGCAACTATGACTATAGGATAAGATTCAACAACCTTCGCAGCACGTATCTGGAGCCTTGGACACGGGATCAACGCACGCAGATCTTATCAAGGATATATCTTGCCCGAATAAATGCCATAAATGGTATCAAAGGAAGGCTCGAACATGCCTTGAACAAGCATCGGACACTGCTAACACACCAAACAAACGTGTACGAGGCTAAGGCCCGAGAAGCTGATCATATACGGAAGAACGTTGATAGTCCTTATAGGATGGATGGATTTATTTGCGACTATGCAGAAGAAAAAGGTCTGGATATAGACACAGCCGCAGCTATCGTATCATTAAAGTATAATGGCTGGTATGAACACATGCGCAAGATAGAACGTTTGCGATTGCGACACTTTAATGCCGTAAAGCTGGCCCGTACGGAAGAAGATTTTAAAAAAGCTGCGGCAGATTTAGACAAAGATCTATTCATCAACATGCTACTGTAGGAGCATACATGCAACTTGTATATTACACACCACATAAGCTCTACTCATATGCGGAGATACGTTCGATCGACCCTGTACAAACAGCGTTTTCTCAGATGTTCAATGCCAGCATAAGCTTGCTTGATAGGTCTGGTACCATTAATTGTCCGCCAGTGCCTATGCTAACATTAGATGAATGGTCAGTCTGGGCGTCGCCAAAATCATTTGAAGAGATTTCTTATGCTAGGTTTGATCAGATACTAAAATCAACAATGGATTCAAACAAGCAATTGGTGCTATTTTATAGCGGCGGTATAGATAGCACGATGATAGCAGCGCTTGCATTGGCCCATCCTGATTTTGAAAAGTACCGTAGCCGAATGTTGTTGGTGTTAAGCGAGGATAGCATAAAAGAAAATCCATTGTTTTGGCATGATTATCTTATTCCAGCGTTTAGGGACAGGATAGCCAATGCCAGTGCGTTTCATAACTTGATTTCAGACGAGAACAACGTCTGCGTGACCGGTGAATTTGCCGACAATATTTTTGGCAGCTTAACCGTTAAAAGCTATATGGACTCTACGGGGGATCGCGACGCGATTCATAAAAACTTCGACGCATCTGGTCGCGGCTGGTTATTGAACAAGATACAGGACCAATCTAAACGAGAAGCATGCTCGGATTTGATGAGTAAATTATTTTCACTTAATCCTAAAGGATGTGCAACCAACCACGATTGTTTCTGGTGGCTCAATTTTGTGCTGAAATGGCAAGCAGTTAAGCTACGGCTTGTTAGCCATGCCCCAACACAACAGCTGGTTGATGCCATGGCCAAACGTGTGGTACATTTTTTTGAAACCCAAGAGTTCCAGGATTGGGCCGTGTTGACGGACGAGGTCAAGGTTGAAAACAACTGGGCAAGCTACAAGCTTCCGGCCAAGCAACTGATCCTCAAAATCAACCATGATCAGAATTATTTCAATTATAAAACAAAATATCCCAGCATACCAAGCTTGACCAGATATTCAAACATGTTTGATTTCATTTACTACGACGAGGTCAATGATAAGTATGTGGCATCAAAGGAACTTTTGAAAAGTTAGGTGTTGTAGTAATGATTGATAACTACCAGTTCATATTTTTAGAAATGTTTAAGGTGGTACTTACCTTCTTGTCATGGACATTTTTATTATACTGGATACATAGGATCATACATAGGATTCCTATTGTAAACCAATTCCATCAAGATCATCATATCTATATCAATAGGCATGGCGGCACAACATGGCACTGGAACAACATATTCCTCTATAACGATACCTGGAAAAGCACGGTAGATCTTTGGATATCGGAAGTTTTACCCACGCTGGTTTTTTCACTAATTACCGGATGTTGGTGGTTATCTATTTTTTATTATCTGTGGGCAGCGTTCCTGCAAGAAGCGTTGGAGCATAATCCTAGTTTTGACATGTACCCATTGATAACCAGCGGCAAGTGGCATCTGGTTCATCATCGAAAGCAGCGAAAGAATTTTGGACTTTTCATTCCTTTATGGGACAAGCTGTTCAAAACGGAGCTGGTTAAACTCTGATCTCATACAACTGGGCAGGCTACCAAATGGATCCTAGGCTCTGCACTTCCGTTGTATACGAAGTGCTCTCTGGTGGTATCTACCTTGTACCAATGACCGTCCGCCGGAATATGATAACCTATTGATCTTACGCTGCTATTTTTAAAGCATTCGCCGAAAATACAGTTAGGATTGGTCTTCAGAACCAAGTGATATCTGGGTTCGTCATCCATGTGCATGCTAAGGCCAGTTTTAGGCAACAGCAGCATGAATCTAATCCTTCCCCAGGTAATATCTTCTTTGGTCGCAAGGTCTTCCAGCGCCTGCAATGTATATGCAGGACAGTTATCATTCCATGATGAAAAATCTTTTTCTTGGCCAATTTTGATGTTTTTGATCTTATCATGCAAACTACCCACTGAATCCTTCCAGGGATTGATGCATCCGGCACGATGCCGTAGACCTATTTGATTTTCAGGATGCCATTGCGTGAACGTATTGAGGAGATCATTAAGCTCATTGTAAACTTGCTGATGGTCAGCGGTATAGGAAAGTTTTTGTATGAATGCATTCATTTTTTGTTGCCTATTATCATGAATCTGGAAAATTTCCAGTCTGGGTACACAAAATCAATATTTCCTTTATAAATTACAGGCGACAATGGAAAAATATCGTGCAGCTGGTCAGCATCGCGCACGCATGAATGATGGTCGTCATGTTCCATATTATTGTTTTGTAATACCAACATCGTTCCACTAGGTATCTGTTCAAACCAGTTGTTGCTTGTGAAATGCTCGGTGCTACAGTTGATGATTATGTCAGGTTGCTCGTCTACAAAAGACATGGTATTACAATCTGACGTAAATGCTTTGAATTTCCAGTTCTGCCAAACCCAATTTTCAAGCAACGCATCCGCAATTGGCTGGCATGTAGAATCTATGTCAAAGCTCCTGATGTGTTTGATGGGTACCTGTTCCCTGGACAGCAGCAAAAAACTAAGAATGCCATACCAACCGCCATATATCCAAATAATTTGGGGTTTGGAAAAGTTGATTTTTTCCAATTCCTCACAAAGCCACAGTTTGCTTGAAATTTGGCCGCTGCTGAACGCGTCCTTGTTCAAAGATACAAAATCATCCATGTCCGATCTGTCCATAAATCAACTGAGAAACATTCTGCATAGCCTTTACCAGGCTAGCATCGATTACCTTTTGTGTGATGTCGATGTAGGCTGACCTGTATTCATCTGGTATCTGGGCCAGTAGAATGCCTATATTGGTGGCAAGTGAACTTAACACTATCCTTGCTGCCTGCTCATCAGTGGACAGCTCTGCCGCCTGTGCATAGATTTGGCTTACGGTTTCATACAAAATACGATTAGACGCGTCTTGCATTTCCACCATTTTCTCTGTGCCAACCACCCCTAGAGATGTCCTTTGGTTTGTTTCAACAACGCAGCAATGGTCGGTTCATCGTTGGTGTTTTCGGGATAACACATGTTTAGCCATTCTTCGACCTCTAGGCATGTTCGTTTATTGGCCGCAACCAGGCGTAGCATCTGTATTGCTTCCTCAAGTTGCATCTCAAGTTGTTGTATCTTACCGACAGATCTAGATTTATTCATTTCCTAATTATGGCCGATTTGTTTGGCATAATCAATCAATAAAAAAGGGAGCCTAGGCTCCCTTTTTTTATTGTTTTTATCGGCTGCTGCCTGGCAGCGGAGCACCTGTTGCAAGAATGCGCACAGGTATGTATATGAACTCAATTGAAATCTCTGGTTGTATAGCGATATCAATCCATAGTTGGTTGGCATCTATGGTAGCAGGAGTATTATTGCTGCTATCACAAACAACAGAGAAGTCATATAAAGCACGTAACCCTGCCAGGGTCTGTAGATAGGATGTAAACACCGCCGTTACGTTCGCCCAGGTTGTGTTATCATTTTGTTCAAACAAGAAGGGCTGTGCAAGGTTATTAAGGTTATATGCGAGATAATTGACCAACCTTGCTACATTGATGCGATCCAGTGCTGTTTGTAATGGGTCAAGAGTTTTTTGGCCCCAGACCACCAATCCGCGACCTGGCATGTAGGCAATTGGATTGATGTCGTTTGTATACAGCACGTCTCTCTGACCTTGGTTCAATGTGACAGGTATGTAAGATCCTGATGCGTTGAGGTAACCAACACTGGATACCACACTTACCAATCCGCGGTTGAAACCTGCCGGAGCAAACCATGGATACGATACCGAATCGCTATAGGCTATGGTGGTCAGCGCTATCAGGCTTGGCGGTACAACAACATTATTGCCCTGCAGGTCTGATGTGAGTCCCCAAGGATACCATAGTCCGAGATATGAGCTATGTGTTACCAAGCCAACATCGCTGTCGGTGGCAGAATTGGCAGCATTTGTTGCCCAGTTCTGTATGCTTGTACCGGTTGGCATAAGGGTAGATGGAGTATCTCCTATGACAAATGCAACGTTGTTTATGTCGACATTGAAATTTACCATCTCGGCTATGCATTCCGGATATCCGGGTGTTGATATCAGATTGAAATGATTCTGTGATGCCCTTGCATCCGTGCTGTTTACCAGTGCAGCATTGAGCGCGTCAACTATGACTGCACGCTGCGCAGCAGGGCCCATGTAAGGCGAACCATCTGGGGCATTACCACTGAATGTTACCCAGGTATCTGTTGGATACATGGTGTTGTAATTCTGTGGGAAATAATTTACAACCCACTGCTTGACATTGTATGTGCTGTATCGTGTGTTGAACAGCAAAATGTATGGAGGATACAGCAATGCATCAGGAGCGTCCGGATCAACGTAGTTGCTGAGCACCATATTTGACTCAGCTGTTGAACCTGATGCGGTTCCGTTGGCAGTTGCACGGGCGTCTGCAAATATAATGCCAGCGCTGGTTGCATGGTCCGTGTTATCAATCTGTGTCCATGTTGATGTCAGCGCATTATAGCGATATATTGCCGGATATGGAGTTATGTCAGTGTTTACCCAAATATCATAATCGACCAACGCTGCACCGGTGCTTTGTGTAACCGGTTGTGCAGAGCTCAATATTGGACCATTTGGATCAGTGCCAGGGTAGAAATTCTTGTATCCAACCCATTGCTGTCCATTGTTGACCATGATATCAACACGTAAATCGGTATTGTACCACAGTGTGCCGTTGGCCGGTGGTCCGTTTGGTGCTAGCAAGCTTGGAACATAATCAAGAGCCACCCATGAAGATCCATTCCAACGTTGTAGAACAATGTTACCAACAGCTGGGCTTAGGCCATAGTAGTTATACTGTCCAAATATGCTACCGATACCCTTTAGACCACCAAATGCTGTATCAGCTGCTGCTGTGGAACTGTAAAGCGGAACGGTGCCTGTGTTAGGAACGGTGTTCTCCATTATCCATTCACCTGCCACATACTGCTTGACAACGAGGTTTGTTCCAAGTCCGGCTGGAGTTGTGTTAAGCCATACATTGTTTGCGGCCAACTGCGAAAGAAGCGCTGGTACAGTCTGTGTTGGTGCATAGCCCTGGTATACCATCGTGCGGGCGAATGTAACACCTGCTGCGATTCCAGATGACACGAGAGGAGTGCCGCTTAGGTCCTCTACAGTAAAGGCTGTTCCGTTTGTGTTTGTAAGCACCAATTGATTATGGATGTTTGCGGATGCAACTATTGGACCGTTTGGGAACGCCACTGTATTGATTTCGGCAACCAAACCTGCAAGATTGTTGTTTGGAGCAGCAGGAACATGTATGATGGTTGGTGACAGGCCCGGCAACGTGATGCTGAAGCTGGTGCTGGTCAACCATGTTGGTACAAGATTAAATGTTGCATTGCTGCCGGATCCTCCGGTAACACTTACTGGGTTTGATGGATATATTGTATAGTTACCTGGTGTTGCAACCGTAACTGTATTAACACCCCATGTTAGGTCGATTGTTGCACCCACTCCCGATCCGCTTGTAGCTGACGGAGATGTGTTGGTTGTAGGCGGTGTAATGCCTGTGAACTGACCAACCTGCGTTATTGTAACGCCTGTTATGCCGCCGCCGCCGCTGATTGCGTCAACTGTGACCACAACGGTCTGCGGATAGTTAGCATCATTGGTACCGAAAGTCAGCGTGTCGTTAACCCGATATCCGGTACCTGGTGAATTTGGATTTGCTCCAACAACCTGGAGGCTCGCAACGGCTAGTACGGATGCTATGGTATCTGTGCCGCCCTGTACCGTAAGCGCATCACCATTCAAATAGCCGGCCCCAGCACCTACAACCGATGCAGATTGGGTTTGTAATGTAGCTGCTGTATAGGACGGATTGCTTACTGTTCCTGTTACACTGCCCCAGTATGTATTTGTAGGCGAAAGTCCGCTGTCCTCCCAAGGAGTTCCGTTACCATACTGATCACTTAGATCCTTGAGATAAATTTGTGTTGCAGCGTAGTTTGTTATGGTTAGATAATTAAGTCCGCCTTGGGTCGTTATGGATGCCACAGCAGGTGTTCCGCTACCGCTGTTCAGTGCCGTATTGATTGCTGCAACGAATCCTGTTAATGTGTTGTTTGGGGTAGTCGGCACGGTAACGGTGAGCAAAGTGCCTGTCCCGATCTGGATGTAACCCTGTTCGCCAGGTACCAGCGTGGGATTAGGAACGGTTCCTGTTAGCACTGTTGGTACCGCACCCTGCCAGGAGAATCCAGGAGCTTCAACTTCCGTGGTGCCTACCTGGAACCACCAGTTGGTGGTTGCGGAGCTTGTGGTTATGGTTATCAACTGGAAAATGCTGTTCGAATAGTTTCCTGCTGCATCTTGCAGTGTGTTTACCGCGTAATCGCCAGCTGTACCGTATCCGCTTACCGGTTGTACATAATTAACCGGATCTGCACTGAAACCAAGATCCGACAGTACGCTCGGTGTTGAACCAGCCAACGTGATTGTCTGCATGTAATCGCTGCTGACGATGCGGAGATCAAATATATCACCGTGTGCACTGGCAGTTGCGCTGTATTTGCCTTGGCGGATATAAACCGACGCCGTTATACCAAGAAGTTGCAATGCAACACTGCTGTTGATGTTGCTAGCAACCTGCGATATGCTGATGCCAGCTGTCATTGCAACCGAAACGTTGTTGATCACGAGGTTACCCAAAGCTGTGATGCAGGATGCAGAGCCGCTTATTATCGGTCCGTTGGTTACACTGAAACCCTGGACCAGACGCTCTAGCTTGGTGGCATCCGCAATGACCAGCGGTGTCTGAGACTGCCAGGAATAGGCTGGATTGATATTTCCGTTGCTTTGGAAAATGCCCCAGTTTGTGCTTGCAAGGTCCAGCCAGTATGTGCCGTTAACGGTTGGGCCGGTTGGAGCGGTTGTGCTTGGAATCAGCTGATCGAGGTCTACATTTGCGCGTATAACATATGCATTTGTGGCAACACCGAGATAGGTATACAGCGTGAACAATCCCAATTCATTGAGTTCGTTGTTGTATTGTACGCTGCCAGCTGAGCTGTAAAAGGTAGGGTTACCAAAAGTTTGCAACGCATCGCGCTGGCTGGTGATAAGATATAGATCACCCGCGTTTGATGGTAATGTACCCGGCGCGATAGCAGTGGTGCTGCCAGGCTGTAGCTTGTTAGATGCCGTTGCTATAACGATTAGTGGAATTGTTCCTGGACCAGATGCACCGTATGCGCTCTGATCTACAACGCTTACCTGTACGCCTGGAGAAACTAGTGTACCTGACATGATTTACCTCGCCATGAAAATGTTTTTGTCGTAAACCTATTTATCAACACCTTGTTAAAAAGCACCAGATTTCACTGTGAGTATGTTGATCGCCAATGGCGGTTTATATAAAATATCTAGCATGACACAGAAAATCGTAGGCATTGTTGGGTTCATTGGCAGCGGAAAAGGTACCGTAGGTGATTATTTGGTATCAAAATATGGATTTAAATCAGAAAGTTTTGCCAAAAGCCTCAAGGATGCGGTTTCGGCCATATTTGGGTGGCCCAGGCACTTATGCGAGGGCGACACTGTGGAAAGCCGAACATGGCGAGAACTGCCAGATCCCTATTGGAGCCAAAAGGTAGGTCACGACATCACACCTCGCTGGGTACTACAACAAATGGGCACAGAGGTAATGAGAAATAACTTCCTAGACAACATATGGATCTGGAGCTTAGAAAAAAGGCTTACAGATTCCGTATCTCCCATAGTGATAACAGATGTTAGGTTTACTAACGAAATCGCTGTGATTAAAAATCTAGGAGGAACCATAATTTGGGTGCGGCGAGGTCCAATGCCAGAATGGTATGGTTGTGCTGTTAATAACCCAGTACAAATGCCATTGTTATGGAAAGATGTACATCCAAGCGAATACATGTGGCTGAATCACGGACCATTTGTTGAGATAGATAATAACCAAACGCTGGTGTCGCTTTATTCTCAAATTGATGATCTCTTGGTATGAGCATTTGTTTCAGTGGCGGAGCCAAAGGTGCGGATCATGCATGGGGATTGATGGCAGCTAATGCAGGCCATGATCTCATACATTTCACGTTCCAGGGACACAAACCTGTAGAAGAACGATTCGCCAAGAAATTAACAAGAGCCGAGCTAGACGAAGCCGATCCTTACGTGGAAACCGCTGCCAAAAGCATGCGACGCCGATGGCCCAGCCAAAATCAGCATGTGAACGATCTGTTACGCAGGAACCACTTCCAGGTGCGATACAGCGAACGTGTATATGCCGTGGCAAATTTCTTACCGGATGACAAGAGCATGCTTAAGATCTCGGGCGGCACCGCTTGGGCTTGTCAAATGTTCGTTGATAGATGGTATGCGGATCGTACGCTAAAGGAGTGCGAGCTGTATTTTTTTGACATGACGTCCAATAAATGGATGCAATGGTGGGAAACCTGGATTGACATAGAAAAGCCGCCCATACCGCATGGAAGATATGCGGGTATAGGCAGCCGGGATATTACTGACGAAGGTATTAAGGCTATTTTTTCCGTTTATGGATGAAGATTGAGCCCATCAAACAAGCTTCGAGCACTTGCATCGTTCCTGTCGATCAAAAACCATGCACACGTAATTTCAGGTCGTACCATTAGGACCTTGCCATTTTCCATGACCTTGATGATCTTGATTTTATCGTCTTGGGGAATGAGGTTTGCAATCTCCATGCTATCAACGAAGAACGGATAGCTAAGATCGTTCACCCTGTCGTACACGACCTGGCTATCAAGAAAGCCGGCAGCGGAGTTAATGCAGGCTGCCATTTGCTCTGCTGTTGCTCCTAGAACGATGGTGGTATTGAAACTATTTGCACCACCTTTTTTTCCATCAGCTAGATAATCATTGACCAATGGACTACTGAAATGCTTGCTCACCATTTGCACACCAGCATGATGGCACTGACTCATTGCCTTCCCCGGATTCATACTTGGAAGGTCGGTACGAACTAGGATGTAACAAACTAACTCTCGCTCCTCATACATATGAAGATCCCTCTTAATTATTCCTAGAGTATACACGATTAATTTGGTATTGTCAACCGTCTGAACGCCATCGTGATGCTAAATAAATAAAACGAGGTCGATCATGAAATCACACTTTGCGCATCCAATATTTCTTCAAAATGAATATATGGATCAATACATTAAATTAGTCTACAATAATACAGTCTATGACAACAAGGTTTATACTGAGAGACATCATATTGTCCCAGAAAGCCTGTTCAAGAAAAGAACTCGAAATGGACCATCAGGTTGGTTAGATGGTAATCCAAATTCAAAAGATAACATTGTTAGGTTAAGCCCCGAAGATCATTACCTAGCACATAAACTACTCACGCTGTTCACTGTGGATGACGCCAAAAAGAAAATGGCGTACGCATTGTCGGCATTCATCAGAAATAGCAGAAAACGGAAATTGACTGATGTTCAAATTCAGGAGGCAAGACAGGCTAGCTCAATAGCCAATCTCGGAAATACAAACAATAAAAATAAACATTACTACACAGATGGAGAAACACAGATGCTGTTGTATGAATCCCCAGATCCGGGATGGAAAATGGGAAAATTATCAAAAATTAGAGATTGGTGGAACAATGGTCAAGATGAGCGTATGGGAGAATATCCAGGAGACGGTTGGGTAAGTGGTAGACTAAAAAGAAAATGGTGGACAAATGGTACAACAGATGTTATGTCTATGTCCTGCCCAGGCGGCGGGTGGGTATCAGGAAGAACCGACCGGAAAAATAAACCATGGTATAACAACGGTATTGTTATGAAACAATCGTCTATCAGTCCTGGACCAGATTGGGTTAAAGGAAAATTACCTACTGATAAAAAATGGTGGCACTATCAAGGACAACGCACTCTATCAGATTACAGTCCTGGACCGGAATGGAAATTAGGATTCGGGGATAATTGGGCAAAAAATACTAGGTTTTGGCACAAGGACGGGATCATAAAAAGATCTACAGACTGTCCGGGAGATGGGTGGATAGAAGGGAAGTTAGGTCCTGGTAATCAATTGAATAAATCGTGGTATAACAATGGTGTTAAAAGCACACTTTTACATGAATCCCCGGGTCCAGGTTGGGTTCCAGGACGTCTTAAACGTAAGTAATCAAGTGTCCTTTCCAGGATTCATGCTGGGCAAATCGGTGCGAAGCAGCACATACACGGCCAAATCTTTATTATTTTCGTCCACGGCGTGATATCCTTTTAAATATTATTTCAATAGAATAACACACCGTCGACAAGTCGTCAAGAGCTTTGATTAACCTATGACAATGAGTGGTGGGCTTGATTCGTCAATGTACAGGTCAAGTTCTCGTTCCAATGCTTCACGCTCGGCAATGGCTTCCTGCTTTAACGCATCACCTTTCAATGTTGTCCCGCCGCCCGGTCCAACTATGGTGTTATACTTGCTGTATGCTTCACCTAGCTGTGTTTTGCACCAGGTCAGTGCATAGGAACGTATCCAAGGACGAACAAATGGATCCTGTAGCAGTTCGTCATCCACGCGAATGCGTTGGCACCATAACACAACGGTTTCGCCTCCTGTTGGTTTGCGTACCAGCTGCAAAACCTTGGTTACCGGATTGAAGGTGTAGTTAATGTAGGCTCCGAACATACGCCCGGCCTGCTTAAGATATTCATTAAACAACTCATATGTCAGCAAACCTGCCGTGTATCCGCCGCCCGCGCCTGCTTGCAGCAGGTACAGATTGGTATAAGCAAGCGAGAATGGATCAAGATATGTACCGCCTTGTGTTTCGCCCAATCCTCTCCGATATATTCCTCGTACCTGCACAATTTCGTCTGGAAGTGTGTATTGGTTGGTTTCATATAGAATATGCAAGAAGTAATAGGATTCCTCGGAGCTATTCCCTGCACGCTGTCGATACCTATCAAATGCAAGTGTCATTGCGTTCTCGTAATGGTCCGGATCAAGCTCTATGTCGACCATACCGCCGCCCATCATAAGACGCATCTGATCAATTATCTGTTGTCTTAGAGGTGTTGCCATGTGTTGTCCTTTTTATCAAACTATTTAGTAAGCATAGAAACATCGCGTATTTCATGAGATGCAGGAAGCTAAATATTTACAAAGAACATAGGATCAATAACATGCCGCCATTAAGCCTTTGGAGAGGTCAAGCCGTTAAAACCAATGATTACAAATTTTTTGATAGGGTCATTGCTGAAATGTATAATGTGGGCGGTACTGAATTTTACATACACAAAACCATCGGGGTATATCAACAAGATCCGGGAACAAATGACACATTACCACTTGACGTAAGCACGTCCGGCATGCCAGATCCTAACACGACGATACAGGACGTGCTTAACATGGAAAACAGGGACAGAAAATACGATCCCAATGTCTACAGCCTAAGAGGCCATTATCAGGTAGGTGACCTTGAGTTTGATCTACGACAATTTGGATTGTTCCTAAGCAATGATACTATCTTCATAACTTTCCATCTTAACAAGATGCTTGATATGATAGGTCGCAAATTGATGAGCGGCGACGTCATAGAAATACTGCATCAACGCGATGATTCGGTGTTGGGATCCGATGCTGCAATCAATCGATATTATGTTGTTGACGAGGGTACAAGACCGGCAGAGGGCTATAGTCCAACCTGGTGGCCGCACTTATGGCGCGTGAAATGCAACCCAATAACGGACAGCTCGGAGTTTAGGGATATAATGCAATCGCCATTGCTGGATGCCAGTGGGGATCCAGTTCCTGCACTTGATGGCAATGGAGGTGTTGCTACCGTTGGCGACGCGCTCAGCACAAGGGATGCCGAAAACAAAATATCGGATGCAATTGCTGCCGCAGCACAGGCCGAGGTACCGTTTTATTACTTCCAGACCCAACAGTTTTATATCATGCCTGGACAGAACCCCAATCTGGTAGGAAGTTCGATAATAGGCGATAATGATATTTGGACAGGTGATGGCATACCTCCGAATGGTAGCAAGCCCGTTAATTGTGGCACGTCATGGCCGGCAAGCCCGCTTAATGGTGACTACTTCCTGCGCACGGATTGGTGCCCGGCACAACTGTTCCAATATGACAAAGGAATTTGGTATAGGGTCCAAACAGATTTCCGCAACCAGTGGCTGCCTGCTAGCCAGGGGTTGGTGAGCTTTATAAATAACAAGACGATTACAACCCTGCAAAATGGAACACAGATTCCTGAGCAGCAGAATTTGCGTAATGCACTAAAGCCTCGTCTTGATCCTGATATAATTTAAGGAGTATACCATATGAGTTTTGAATTTGACTTTACACCTGAGCAGCTTGCCCAGTGCATACCAGGACGCAACATTGGAGAATGGTATCAGCCCATTTGCAATGTGTTACCAGATTACCTCATAACGTCTAAATTACGGGTAGCAGCATGGCTTGCACAGATGGGCCACGAAAGCGGTGATCTTACGGAGATTGAAGAAAATCTCAACTACAGCGCCAAGGGCTTGAGAGGGGTGTTTCCACATTATTTTCCAACTGACGAAATGGCACTTGAATATCAACGCCAACCAGTAAAGATTGCCAGTCGTGTTTATGGAGGTCGCATGGGCAATGGACCGGAAGAAACACAGGAGGGTTGGAAGTATCACGGTAGAGGACTGGTACAAATCACCGGAAAAGAAAACTATTTCCATTGTTCCAATGCGTTGTACGGAGATGCACGCCTGATTGATAATCCGGAGTTGCTGTGCGAGCAGGATGGGGCCATACGCAGTGCGTGCTGGTATTGGAACAGCCGCGAACTAAACGGCTTTGCAGATAATCGTGATATGGTCACCATTACCCGGCGCATCAACGGCGGCACCATAGGGCTACAGGAACGCATGGAGCGTTATGAACGCGCTTTACGGGTGCTTGACGCTTAAATCTTAAAAATATGAGGACCAATATAGCAATAAATACTACCAACAAAGGTATGTTTTATGCAATATTGGTTCTCAGCACAGCTTCGGCAATATAGGCTTCAATTCATTAGGGCATTTAGCGGTTTTTCCGTAAAAACCGGTCGAGGAGGACCTAACAATACTGAGGAGCTTTTGAAAGTTCCTTGCAGATATGGTGATCCGTCCCGCGTGGCGGCCACCATAGTCAGGGGTAACACTGAAAACAAGGTGTTAACCGTGCCATTCATTACTTGCTTTATAAGCGATCTGGCCATGGCACCAGACCGTCGGCAAGATCCGTATTTTGTAAGCTCAATACAAATAAATGAACGCTTGTATGACGAGCAGGCAAATCAATATACCAACCAAATTGGTAACAGATACAACGTGGACAGGCACATGCCTGTCCCATACGACGTAACCATGCAGGTTGACATATGGTCAAACAATGAGGACATAAAAGAACAATTACTTGAACAGATAATGGTTCTTTACAATCCTACAATAAACATACAAACTTCTACCAATCCCATTGACTGGACGGTTTTATCCTATATTGAGATGCAGGAAAACATTAGGTGGAGCTCTCGAACCATACCGGTTGGAACGGACAATCCAATTGATGTTGCAACTTTGACATTCAAGGTTCCGATCTGGATCAATCCTCCTGCCAAGGTGCAACGACAATTCATAATTGAACAGATAGTGACCAACATAGTGGAAGGTTCAAAAGATCCATTGGCTATGGAATGGACTGAGTACGAATTCCTAGCAAGGTCCGTGACCACACCCGGTAACGCGGTAATATTGGTGTCGCCATTCAACAGCACAACATACATGATAAATCTTTGCCAACAGAATGGATCAACAGCTGACCCAGAAATGGCACCTACTGTCACTTTTGCTGCGCCAGCGCCTGCACTGTTCATAGGCATGGCTTTTCTTTGGAATACAATCCAAGTCAACATCTCTCACACAGACATAACGCAAGCCATAGAAGATATACGAAGCTGCATTTCTGGTACTGAGCTAAATTGTGTTCTCTATAATTTAACATCAATGCAGTTTATCAATACCACTTGTGGTGACAACACATTTGTGGATCTCGTTCCAGGTAGCTTGGCAGCTCTTGGACTACAGGCAACAACCTATCCAGGCGGCACGCTGGCCTGGTGGAGATTCCTTACCTTATATGGCACTGTAAAACCCTATGGCACATATGGTGTGAATGCAAGCCAAATACGTCTCAAAACGGTTGATGATTTGACGCAGACCAACAGTGATGTCGTTGGATGGATCGAGCTTGATAATGTAAATCAAAACATACTTTATTGGACTCCTGACGGCGAAAGCTTGCCAACCGTTACAATGCCACCTATAAATGCGATAGTGAATCCAATGACAAGTGGACCGGGCATAAACCTACCTGCTGCGGCCTCCGGCCAGAGATATTTGTTAACAGAAAACGTTCCTATCGTAAGCCAATCATGGGGTAATATTTCTATCCCAACATCCACGCCTGTTACCCTGCAGCCCGGTGTTTGGTCGGCAGGCACTACAACAATAACGCTAAACAAGAGCAACCCTGAGATCGAAATAGGGCAGTTGGTCACCAGCGCAAACATAGGAATTCCGGCTAACTCGTTGGTGCAGAGCATTGACAACACAAACATCAACATCGTAAATGCGCTAGCACCTCTTTCAAGCAACATCACCGTTACCAACAATAATTTTGCCAACGTGAGCTTCTATAGCAGGGGTACGACAAACGATATAATAGGTTACGATGGCACGGAATGGAGCGTGGTTTGGAATGCGTCCGAAAATAACGATACGGTGCAATATGTGCTCAATCAGCTGACCAATAGGATATATAAATGGAACAATGGATATTGGGCCCCGGTTATCGTGAACGAATATCATCCGGGATATTGGACCATTGCCTTGTAAACGGTGTTATTTTGGTGATCCAGTACCGATAACTTAAATTGCAACCGACAAAGGTTACGTGATATACTTCCATAATGGAAACCGTATCTAAAGACCTTATCATAGGTGCATATACAAACTACAACTGGGATCAGATCAAGTACTGGGCCAACAGCATAGACCGCTGCGGATTTACAGGCGACAAAGCCATGATCGTTTACAACAGTGATCGTACCACGGTACAAAAGCTAATCGACATGGGATTTAAAGTATGGGCATTTGGGCAAGACCCATCTACCGGAAACTTTGTTTGGACCAAGGATCTAATTATAGTTGTGCAGAGATTTTATCATTTATGGTATTATCTCGACCAACTGCCTGCTAATACCTATAGATACGTGATATCAACTGATGTTAAAGATGTTGTGTTCCAGACCAATCCCAGCAGATGGCTAGAGCAACATATGAATGATAAACAAGTTGTAGCAAGCTGTGAAAGCTTGCTATACAAGGACGAACCCTGGGGTGCCGATAACATGCAAGGCAGTTACCCAATGGTGTGGAACCGCATGAAGGACCAACCGATATGGAATTGTGGCGTGCAAGCAGGCACACAAGATGCCTTGAGAGATTTGTGGCTCAGCATCTGGCTGATGTGCCGTGCGGGTGGTAGGCATAACCCGGATCAGGCGGCATACAACGTACTGCTTAACACCCAAGCTTGGTCCGGCATAACACTTAAATCATTCAGCGAAGATGGCTGGGCTTGCCAGGCTGGAACCACCGTAGACCCTGTTAAAATCGCAGCTTTTCGTCCAAATCTCATAGAACCAGAGCCAAAATGGGATGGTAATGCAACCACCACCAGTGGCGGAACGATACATGCCATCCTTCACCAATGGGATAGGATACCAAGTTGGAAACCAGCAATAGAAAAGAGATACTCATGATGGAAGTAAGCATTGACAAGTTAAATCAATCAAAAGAATATGTCCTACAACATCCGATTCCGATGCCTCAGTATCAATCAGGTCGCAGCATTGTTACCAGTTGTTATCGTGCCGAGATACCTGGAATGTTCATACTGTTGAAAGAACTTCAACGGCTTGAGTTTAATGTCCCGATTGAGGTTTTTTATCGCGAAGGTGAGCTTGAGGCAAACGAAATATCAGAACTGACCAATGTATGGCCAGACCATATCGAGTTCAAGCGTATCACGGCCAATGCAAAAGATTTCAAGGATCGTTGGGGCAATGCAAAGGGTTGGAGCACAAAGGTACATGCCATAATTGAAAGCAAATATGCCGAGAACTTTTGGATAGATGGCGACAACTTTCCAATACGTAACTGCATAGACCTTTTTAATGACCCTGAATATCAGGTCAAAGGAAGCCTGTTTTGGCGAGATGTCTACAGCATTGACCGTGCCAATCAGTATCACGATGGCGGCCAGATGTGGCAAATATTTGATGTCGAGCCAAACGACGGTGAGCCGTTCGAAAGTGGACAGTTTCTGATCAACAAGCCTGCGGTTTGGCAGCAGCTTTCCATGATGTTGCATTTTACAGAAAATTGTGAAATCTACTACAACTTTGGCGGTGATGCCGAATGTTGGAGGATGGCTTGGCAGTATGTTGCCCAAAAAAACAACGGATACCATGCTAGGTTCAATTATCATGCAAGCGATCAGGTACCCTACGGGCTAATGCCATACGGACCCTTCCATAAAGGTGTACAAAATCCCTGGCACAAATACGGAGGTGGTACTGTAATGGTACAACGTGACAGGTCTGGTAAGGAACTGTTCAATCATCGTAACATAACAAAATTCAGATGGAAGGGAGAAAACCCGTACAATGATGATGTGCAGAATGAAATGACATATCACATGATCATGCGGCATCTTAAGACGAGATACGGAGTTTCTGATGACTGAAAAATTAAACGGTTTTAGTTATCAACAGGACTGGGGATTCAAAAGGACTCCTGCGCGGCCATCGGATCTTCGAGTGCTGGATTTTGACAAAAATTATGACTACGATACCATATGGAACGATGCTGTACAGGTAAGTCCAGAATCCATGTTGCTAATAGGACCGCCACTCTACTCAACCGCACAATGGCTGCACGAAAACTGCAAATTCATGGATATGCAAGGTAGAGATCTCACATGGCAATATAGTGAAATGGACAGGGCATGCATTGTGCGCGTGACCACCCATGGTTGGATGCGAGAATTCATGGTCGAAACACCTTACAGGCGACATATATTCAAGGTAAGCCATGCAAGTGGTGATTTTGCCAACAAGAAGGTGATCGTCACCATCAGCAAGGATCATCCTATATCTTGGTTAAAGCAGTGGATCGACTATCACAAAACGGTACACAATGTTGAAGGGTTGTTGCTCTACAACAATCGCAGTACCTTGTATACCAGTGATGTTCTGGAAAACGCGCTGGCTCGCGATGATATGGTAATAAAGGTTGTTGAATATGATGTGCCCTTTGGAGCAATGGGCGGTGGACTGTGGGAATGGCAAGGCAGGACCGGAACACATCTTCCTTGGGACAGTGATTTTAGCCAGTATGTGATGCTTGAACATGCCAAGTGGAGATATCTACATTGTGCCAAGTTGGTCATAAACGCCGATACGGATGAGCTACTGATCATAAAGAATTCCACGTTGGAAGGGGTTGCAGAATATTGTGCCACCGGAGAGCATTCTGTTTTGCTTTATGATGGAATATGGATAGAGCCTGTTGACAGCATGACAGGGGTTGTAGCCAAAGACGTTTTGTTTGAAAACAGGTGTTTTGTAAACTATTGGCACACCACCAACGGTGATGGTAGAGGAATAGGCATCAAATGGATGCTTAACCCCCAGCGAAACATGCATTACCAATGGCACCTGCATAAGACCTACGGGCCACATGTTAAGACGGGCGAGATAACGTTTGGGCATTATTTTGCAATGAATACCAGCTGGAGCTATGCCCGAGATGACTTTACTGGCGATAGATCCGATCTCATCGAATGCAATTTATTAAAAACAAATTTAGAAGCTTGGCAACAACAACAGGGGATGACAAATGAAGGCCGCAGTGGTAACGACACATGATGAAAATTATAAAATCCTGGCCGATTTAACATGGGACCGTAACCGCAGTCTTTATGCTAAAAAACACGGGTATGGTGCACTGGCAAAAACAAGCAATTTCAAACAGCCTATAATAGGTTGGGAAAAGATAGCATATCTCATTGAAATAATGGATAACAGCGACTACGAGGTGCTGCATTTCAGCGGTACTGATACCATGATTACCAACTGGCACATCCCGCTATCTGAATTCCTGTATGACGGATATTCTGTTACCATTGCCACGGACTTTAATGGTATACAGGCTGACAGCTTTGTAATTCGCAACAATAGCGCTGGCCGCGCTTGGCTTCAAATGATAATGGACAAACAGCAGCAATATAGCCGACACCCTTATTATGAACAGGGTGTCATGATGGAATCCTACAAGGATTACCAGCACGTGGTAAAGGTGGTTCCGCAACGATATCTCAATGCATATCACTATCCTCTTTATCGAAACAAAGGGGCAAAAAATAACCTAGACGCCATGGGATTCAGCGGCCAGTGGCATAAAGGAGATTTTTTGATACACTGCCCAGATCATCCGATGCATGTGCGCATGTCCTTGTTTAATCAGATACTGCCCGAGGTGATTACCTGATGCGTGTTTTCATAACAGGTGCATCCGGATTCATCGGGCGCAACCTGACAGAATATTACAAAGATCACGATGTAATAGAATACAAACGCGGAGAACCGTTGTTCGACTGTTTGCTAATGGCAGATCCAGATGTAATAATTAACTGTGCAGCGGAAATATACAATCCCGATCTAATGTGGCAAGCAAACATAGGCATAACGGCAACTTGTCTAAGCTATCTAAAAGGCTGTGAAAACAAAAAGATGATACAAATTGGATCAAGTTCAGAATATGGTCCAATGCCGCATGCAAGCTCTGAAACGGATCGTATAAATCCTGTGGACATGTACCAAGCGACCAAGGGCATGGCAACAATACTTTGCCAAGGCGTGGCTAGAACATACGATCTAGACGTGAAGATTGCAAGGCCATACAGCGTCTACGGCAAATATGAAAAGCCCCACAGACTATTTCCAAGACTGTGGCGAGCATATCAGCTCAACCAACACATGACCTTATATGACGGTGAGCACGATTTCATCTACATAGATGATTTCATCCGTGGTGTTGATATGTTGGTAAGCTCTGGTAATAAAAATCCGGGCGAAATCATCAATTTTGGTTCAGGTGTGCAGCATAGCAATGTAGAGGTGTGGAACATGTTCGACAAAATTACATCCAGAACTGCGCCAGTAAAGCATGTACCAGGCATGATAAAGAACTTTGAAACAGAGGTTTGGCGTTGTGATACCACATATGCCAGAGAGAAATACGGCTTTGAGTGCAGTTATGATTTAGAAGCCGGGATCAGGGATTTCCTCGCCACAGCCAACTTTGATAAGGATTGAACATGAAGCTTTTTCGCCAGCTGGTCACTGCCAACAGAGGGGTGGTTACCATAGATACTGATGATCAACACATACTGGATCATTTTGCAAATCCTGCAAACTACGCCGATGTTGTGCTTGATATGTTTAACAATGACAGGTTTTACGATGGGTTTTTTAATGGCTGGAGCGATCTAACCATACTTGATATTGGTGGAAACATCGGATTATTTTCTCTTTACATACAAGACAAGGCCAAAGAGGTTTATAGCGTAGAACCAACACCAAGCCATTTTTCCATATTAAAGGAAATGACAAAGGAGTACAAAAATGTACATCCTATTAACATTGCATTGCATTCACAGGACGGTCCCATTGATTTCTATATCAGCAACGAAAACAGCACAATGAACAGTTCTGTCAATCAATACGGGGTAAAAACCACCGTGCAGGGCAAGACCCTTAAAACGCTGATAGCAGACCTGGGTCTTACAAAAGTTGATTTTGTCAAATGCGATATCGAAGGTTCTGAAATGTCAGCGCTGACACAAGAGACGATAGGTGCTGTAAAGGATATCGTATCGGTTTGGAGCATTGAGGTACACGCAACTGATAAAACGGTCCACCCTGAAATCAGTTTGAATCGCAATCGAAACCACATAATGCAAATCTTGATCAACAATGGCTATAATGCATTGAAGCATAGATATGATTGCATATATGCCTACAAGGTTTAAAAAATGCATCCAATAGAACGACGTATAATTGATATAACCTACCAGGAAAAGTTAAGCCACCTTAGTAGCTGCTTGTCGGCTTGGCCCATCATACATGAAATATATGGCAAGAAGTCCGATGATGAGGTTTTCATTCTTAGCAACGGACACGCAGGTTTGGCATTGTATTGTGAGCTCGAATCACGATACGGAATTGACCCGATAATGCTGCTACACAAGCACGGCATACACCCTGGTAAGGATCCTGAAAACCGGCTATTTTGTTCAACAGGCAGTTTAGGCAGTGGTTTACCAATAGCCGTTGGACATGCACTTGCGGATCGTAATAAAAATGTTTACTGCATGATAAGCGACGGCGAAGCAGCCGAAGGTAGCATCTGGGAAAGCCTACGATTCATACATACTGCTAAACTTACCAACTTGCATGTTTATGCCAATATCAACGGCATGTCGGCATATGAATACATTGATGTTGACTATCTGATCAAGCGTCTTGTGGCATTTCTACCACGCATTCATATCAGGGTGTCTGACTCGATCAAATTACCATTCGTTAGTGGTCTTCTTTCCCACTATTACGTGATCAAACCAGAGGACTACCAATCACTATGAGAAAAGAATGCATGGATTTGTTATTTCATTCCATAGCGGATAACCAAAATATCATGGTTCTCACTGCCGATCTTGGTTTTGGCCTATTGGATAACATACGAGACACATATGCTGATAGGTATTGGAATGTGGGCGCAGCCGAACAATTAATGGTTGGGGCAGCGGTTGGACTGGCAGAATCAGGTAAGATCCCGGTATGCTACAGCATGAGCAGTTTCCTGCTTTACCGTCCATTTGAAATGTTACGTAACTATGTCAATCATGAAAAGGTTCCTGTTAAATTGATAGGCAGCGGACGTGATCGTGATTATTCGCATGACGGAATAAGCCATTGGGCACACGACGATGAAGAATTATTGCAAGCCTTACCAAACATTGAAATATACAAACCAGCCGATGTGCGTGAGTTAGAAAGCTGGTGGCCGCAATTTATATTTGGTTCAAAACCTGCTTACCTGAACCTAACGAGGAAGATATGACAACCAAAGTGGTGTATGTAACTGGTTGCTTGGGGTTCATTGGCGGCTACGTGACCAGAGCCTGCTTACAGCGAGGTTGGCATGTAATGGGTGTTGACAGCCAAACATATGCTGCTAATGTCAACTTGCTAGAAGAGTTTAACAGGCACGTTAACTTTACTTATCAACATAAAAACATCAATGATCTCAGCTTGCTATACGATTGCGATTACATTATCAATACAGCAGCAGAGACCCACGTGGACAACAGCATTGTTAACAGTGACGAGTTTATTCGCAGCAACATCGACGGTGTGCATAACCTTTTACGCTTGATACAAACCAAAAGCAGATTTAAAATGCCAACATTGGTGCATTTCAGCACGGATGAGGTTTACGGTGATTCTGAAGTTGGTAGTTTCAATGAAACGCAGCTGATGAAACCAAGCAACCCGTATGCTGCTACCAAAGCGTCTGCAGACATGCTGATAATGGCATGGAATCGAACCTACGGTGTGCCATATATCATCGTTAGACCCAGCAACAATTATGGCATTGGTCAATACATAGAAAAATTCATACCAAAAAGCATACAATATCTTTCGTTGGGAAAACGGGTCCCGTTACATGAAAATGGCATGCCGCGCAGGACCTGGCTCCATGCGCAGGATACAGCTGACGCTGTTTTGTTCCTGATTGAAAATGGTTCTCCTAATGAGATTTACAACATCTCCGGCAACTATGAGGATACCAACATAAACGTATTCAAAAAAATGCTAGCTTGTTTGGATCTTAACCTCAACAACTATCACCAGTATGTTGATTTTTCGGTCAAGAGACCGGGACAGGATGTTAGATACAGCATAGACGACGGTAAAATCCGATCCATGGGTTGGAATAACAATAGGCTGTTTGATCAAGAGCTCCCTGCCATAGTTGATTATCATAGCAAAAGGTTTGTCTGGTGAGGATTGCATTACAGATAAGTGGAAGGTTGCGTTTCACCGAAAGCAGCCTTAGCAGCTTGATCGGTGCAATAGTTGAACCTTTGCAACCTGATATTTTCTTCAACTTCTGGCAGCCTGATCACATATCAACACTGTCATATTACAAACAGTGCTTGGATCCTAAATTGGTTGAAATTGAGGATCAAGGCTTGGTACGGCCATACCTGGATGATCTATTCCATTTCAATGTGCACAAAAACATGCCCAGCATGAGCTACAAGTTTTACAAATCAAGCCAGCTGCGAAAATCCTGGGAAACAGCCACCAATACAAACTATGACGTGGTAATACAAGCACGTAGCGACAATTTATTCTTTGAAAAATTAGACATCCAACGATGCCAACATGCGCTTGATACACGCGCAATACTTTGTGCTAATCAAGGGTACAATCCCGTAATTGACGATCATATAACACAACCACGAATGGTTGATAATTTCTATCTTGGTCCAACAGATCTGGTTGATCAAGCAAATAATACTTTCTGGAACCTGCGCTATCAAGCACAGGAGTACACAGAACGTGGACAACTGCATCATGTACGGATACCTGAAATAATACAAACCAAGATATGGCAAGACGCTGGTATCGCCATTGCGGGATTGTCAGGAAAGGGTGCTGTAGGAAACTTTTGGTACGACATAGACCGCAGCGAAACAAAATGGAAATGATCTAATGAAGCTATTATTTGTTGTACATCGCTATGGATATCCCGGAGGGTCTGAAATCTATGTGCAAGGCATGGCAGAGGAATGCGCACGCAGAGGCCACCAAGCAGCGGTATTTGCAGGAGAACATAAGGGTAACATGAATAACGTGATGATTACACATGATGCAACCATATTAGGACATGCATGGGACCTTATCGTCGTACATGGCGGCGATGTTGCCATCCAAAATTTTGTGCTAACGCATGCCAAGCAGATAAAAAGTCCCATATTGTATCTTTTAGTGCTACCCAGCAACAGCAATGTGTGCCTGCAAGCATTGCAAGACTGCTCATACATCGGCTGTAGCACCAAGCAAGATTGGATACATTGCCAACGCCACGGAGTTATTGATAAAGCCATTGAGGTTCGGCACGGAATAACCTGGCAGGATTGCATCGGCAAACCCGGATTTAGGGAAAAATACGGAATATCGGGAACGATGTTTTTGAGTTGCGGAGGATATTGGCCAAACAAAGCCATGCGAGAACTTGCTGCTGTATTTGATCGGTGCAGGCCTGCAAATTCAGTGTTGGTAACAACTGGTTATGATAATCGCATGGATCTGATGCCGCTGGAAACTGATGTTGTAAAGCCATTTTTGCTTGATGATAGGACCGATGTATTAAGCGCGATACACGATGCTGATTGTCTCGTCATGCACAGCTATCAGGAAGGATTTGGCCTTGTATTGCTGGAAGCAATGCTAAACCAAACACCCTGGATAGCCAGGAATATAGCGGGTGCCAAAACACTGGAAAAATTTGGTAAAACCTACACAAATGATTCTCAATTGGAACTTTTGCTACAAGATTTCAATAGAAATCAGTTTGATATCAGGGCCGCATACGAGCATGTATGCAGCAATCATCTTATCAGCAATACGGTTGATGACATTCTATCCGTGTTGTATCGGTCATAAGTTAACAGCATCAAACAATGCCAGAGGATGCCTGCGCCCGCAGTGGTCGTTAGGTATCCATATACCATCGGCTGTGTCAAACCAGGTCACGAAACTCAAAATGAGATGTATCCTAGGTGTTGGACTTGATACGGTGGTGAAAACCCGATGATATGTGCTTTGATCAAACGCATAAATGTTTCCAGGTTCTAAACATATATCTGGTTGGTTTTCCATCTGGAACCGATAGGATTCGCTGCTGGTAATGGGCACTATAACCCGCAAAACCTCAAACGGTGTTTCATCCCTGTGCCAGCTGTTGACATTATGATTGGTTAATTCTCTTCCATCCAAACAGCCAATCTTGCACCTAACCAAGGGGAAATCCCCCAGATCTCCCAATAGATCCTGCGGTATCAGTTGATCATACGCCAGTGTATCCTGATAATCCAACCTGTTACCATGATTACCACAAAGTTGTTTCGTAACCGGTTTCAACTCACATCGCTTGTTGTAATGCAGGCCGGTGCCCGTGTAATAGGGAGCATCGGGCCAAGCATGATGCTCTACGCTATGCCAATAATCCTGTACCTTATTGATCAGTTCGGTTTTCAAAAGTGGTCTTGATAATACCTTGTCGTGTTTCCAAGGTGTTGATTTGAACCTGTATGTGCTCTTCAAACTCTTGAAAACGGTCACCAATACCCGCCCTTGGCACTGCTGCTAGGAGCGGAGCCCTGCAACTCCAGTAGCGGGCTGTTTTAGGGTCCTTAGCGGTTGCGCAATGATGCCGGGCAGCAAAACTTTTGCGTCTTGATGCACTGCCTTTTCTAACGCGCAATTTGCTACCATGTGGACTGCCAAATTCGACCTTTTTGGCTATTACATGTCCTTCCTTGTCCTTGCGACCGCTGTTGACGTATACCTTATGGCGCTTTGAGTCGCCTTTCATCACCTTGCGCAGTGGCACCGTTCTACCGGCATATACCGCTTCTTCCACGGTGTCCCTGCCGTCCTCGATCCACCCATAGCGCAGGAAAAACCTGTCATCATCATCATCATATTGTTCATCCAACACGGTAGTGGATTCATTCAAGGTGTTGTAGAATCCTTCCTGCCATCCGTCAATCCATGCGCTTTCGGCCAGGCTGTCCGGCCGATAGATGCAGGAATCCAACTCCTGCCCGTTAGCATATGCTTCTAGCCCTTGTGTTCTTATCTGTTCAATATCAATATCTGCGTATCTCATGATGATATTTACCGTTGGTTTAATGGTGTGATTTACTTTTTGCTGTGGCCGCGTCGCATGTTGATCTGCCAGCGTGCTAGCTGACCCTTACGTCCAGGGGCCTTGGCTGCTTTTTGTAACTGGGCCATGGTGGCATTTTTAGGGATTCTATGACGCCGGCTGTCACCCGGCCGACCTGGGCCCTTACCATCCGCGAAGTTTTCGTCTATGTAGTTTTCCCATTCGTCCGGATCGCCTGATAATTTTTGGAATTTCACATCGCCAGTTTCAAACTTTATATCGGGTATCTTCGTCCAAGAGTAGCCTCCGCCTTGTTCGTATACATGATACGGTATGTCAATCTCATAGATACCTTCGTCAAATTTTGCCACAACATATACATGTTGTTCCATGGAGCAACTTACGGGCGTACAGTCTATTCCAGTTTGACCCAATACATCACAAATTCCATCTGCTATTATATGACAGATGCCGCCGCCTGCATATGTGTCACGATCTGATTCGTCCCAATCATCATATATTTTTTGTGCTTTGGCTAATATCTGCGGCATAAGGGCTTTTGCTTGGTTAACAGAAGGCAAGTTTTGATTCTCAACATCGTCATGTTCAAGATTTTCTCTTACACTTTGCTCTTGGTTAGCGCATGCCGCTGTCGTTTTTTCCTGGCAGCACAATGGGCACGCTGGCTAAAGCCTCGCGGATTCTTGCAATTGATGCTGCGCTTGTATTTCTTGCTCCAGGTTTCGGATAGTGAATCAGACGCCTGTTGGGCTTCCCAGTCCATGAATGACTCTGCCAATTGATGACAGAAGGCACGTATGGCCGGATTGCTGGTTTCGATTATGTTGAAATGTCGCTGCTCTTCAGGCTGTGTAGGATCATCATATCCTGCATATACCTTGTGTATGTTACTGCGATTTATCAGATCCGTGCAGCTTTCTTCGTATCTATCACCCATGCGTTCACTGCATGGACTGCACGTGGTTATGCAAATGCTGCCATTGGGAATATCACCATGGAGTTGCTCATATTTCATCATGGCACATCTTTCCGCATGATGCCATTTACCACGGATTTTCCTTCCTGTACTGGAAACAAGCCTATTGTCAGGATCCAATATGGCAGCAGCAACCATGCCGTGTGTATCAGGATCCTGCCGCTGACCATTAACAACCAGTTCACACAATTTTACAAGTATGACATCCAGCTTGTGATAGTTATAAATTTCCCAATCAGATCGTTTTTCATCCAGGGTATGTGATAAATGGCTTTGGTCAGAATTTCCAACCTCTATACCAGATCGTTCCCAATGCTTGAATATAGGATGGTACTTGTTTATTGCACTATATGGTTCCATGCTGCGATAGGCATAATCATCGTTGCCCATATACTGGACATATCCTTTTACTGCCCATTCACCCATTGCAGGTGCCATGCTATTATGTGTAAAGTTTGCCGAATCCGCAGCAACCACTGTGCCATCTTTGTAGATTACAAATCTACAACTGTGAAACCGGTTATTTTTGGCCAATGCTTTCAGTGCCGATATGGTGGGATTTTTGTGTACAATTTCTTGCGCACGGTATTCATTTAACTGACTATCGTTTTCAACGCTTTCTAATAGGTTGATTATTTTTCTAATATCCATGATTTTATACACCAGTGGTTCTTGATTTTAATACTTTATCAACATAATCAAAAGGTTCGTTTCGTGGAGCATCTCTCTTTAGATATCTGTTTTCTGGAGGTATAACACCTGATCTAGTCAACATATCACTATGCGTTCCAACATTTTTAGTTGTTGCTTTAAATGCTTTATCTTCCACGAATGATAAGAATTGCTTATCTTGATTGGTTTGAACAAATCCCNTAATAACATTTGATAGTATGTTAATGGATTCATTATAAGCAGCAGGATCAAAAGGTATGAGCTGCGGTCCTGTGCCGAATAGTTTTTCCCAATCACTTTTAAACATACCTCCTGTTCGTTGCACATTGTCCTTAAACAGTCCAGGATTGTCATATTGCGGAAAATCATTCCATAGCGACTGGGGAACCATGCCTAATGGTTCACTTACCGTAACAAAATACACCGGATATCTGTTGTCGTTTATTATCTTGTTGTAGCTCTTATACAGGCCCCTGCTGGCACCTGCCCAGGGTTTTGTCTTGGCACAGGGCACGAACGCAATGGTTGAATAGCGATCCGGAACCTTATATGTGACGATTTCATCATGCCATGATTTTATTATAGGATTTTTTAGGAGATGTATCGTTTCGCCTGGGGTATATGCAGTAAGATTGGTATCCAATTCAGGATTTGATGCCAGGCTCCTAGCCACCAAAAACTTCCTAAAACGCGGCCAATCTTCTCGTGATATGTATCCAGGTGTGCCCAGTTGACCATATTCAACCTTGGATAATTTTGAGTATGATTCCGCGATTTCTGCAGGGGAAAGCGTACCAGCAGCGGCAGGAGTCACTGATTTTATGGTGGCTTCAATTATTTCAGATATTAGCATGGTAATATTTATAAAAGAAAAGCCCGGATTGCTCCGGGCTTTTCATTTCGTTTAAGGCAATCATTGACGCAAAAAACATCAATGATTTTAATAACTTAAAGGAATTTTAGATGGGCGGTATTGATTCCGATACCAGCGAGGTAGTCAGCAGCGTTACCCAAGCTGCTTGCTGTGTTGTTAAGCTCCAGATAACCATAACGTGTCATGAAGCTCACAACTGGCTCGAAGGTGGACGGATCAATGATGACGCCTGAGCTTGTTAGCGGAACATATGGGCAGTAATAAGCTGCGGCATCGATCTCGCCTGGGCCCTTGTAACCAACAAGAACGTTTGTGTCATCAGCAGCATACTGGTCAACATAGACGCGCATGCTGTTGTTTAGGGTTCCAACAAACTTGGTGTTGGTTGGAGCCTCGAATGTGCCTTCAGTTGTACGTGCAAAAGCCGATGTTGTTGCACTCTGCAGGATGGTAAGAGCGGTTGGGGAAACCACAACCCAGTTACCAGCACCACGACGTGTACGAGCAGCGATCAGGTTAGCACCACGGTTGATGAGCACCGCAAGAGCAGCATGCTCGTCACCAACGTATGTAGCAGTACCGGAAACGGCACCCTGGTCATATGTTAGTGTTGTACCAGCAAGTGTACGCAGGCTGACGAGGATTTCCTGGTCAATTTCAGCGGTTATTTCCTGGGCCAAAGCAGCCATGATTTCTGCTTCAATGTCGATACCCTGCTGTGCCTGTGCATCCTGTGCAGCTTCAAAGGTCCAACGAGCCGACAGCTTACGTGTCTTGGCTTCAACTGTTTCCTTGAGGATCTGGATGTTCAAGCGCTTACCAGCAGTTCCTTCGAGCACGCTTACTGGAGCAGCAGCTGGATAGGTGCTGTTACCGTTACCAGAATAGAAACGTGCGATATCGAATGGGCTGAGGGCTTCGCTACCTGCAACCACTGGAGTTGGTGTACCGAAGGTGTCAGCGTAACGAACGCGGAGTGTGTGGATCTGTCCAACCGGACCGCTCATTGGCTGAACACCGATGATCTCGTTGGCGATAACCGTTGGCATAACACGACGGATCACCGGAAGGATAACCTTGTTGAGCGTGGCAACGTTACCAGCGCTGGTTGCGCCTGGAGTTGCACTTTCAAAAAGTATTCCACTCTTTGACTGTAGGTCCTTGCGTGTGTTTTCTAGGACAACTTCCATGACCTTCTTGCGATTGCCGGTTAGACCTTCGCAGAGGGCGGTCTTTGTGGCCGTCCAATGTGTCTCAAATAAGTTCTTTGACATTTTAATTTAGCTCCTTAATTTTTGATACCTGCGAGGTGAAGGAGTTTTCCAAGGCCGACATCGTCCTGGGTTTCTTCAATCACTGCTTGGGCGAGTTTGTTGTTGCTTCTGTCACCGGTAACGGCTACAGACTTTGGTCGGGCGGTTTCAGCAAGGTTAACCTTGGTCTGCGAACCTTGTGCGCCGTTTACCACGGCTGGCAGATAACGTGTAAAAGCTTCCTTCAAGCTCTGTGTCTTGACATCTCTCAACATATCTTCCATTACGGCCTTCTTATCGCGTGACAGCGGGACGAGAAGCTCTTTGAGAGTTTCTTCACGCAGTATGCGATCCTGAGCAGCACGAACCTTTGCATTGGCAGCCTCTACAAGCTTCTTTTGCTCGTTGATTTTTGCCTGTGCATCGGACAATGCGGCCTTTTGCTCCTGAAGCTGACGACTGAGCTTTTTGACTTCACTACCCTCTGATAGGTAGCTGGCCATATATTCCGCTGCCACGGCTTCAAAGATGCGACGTCCGAAGTTGTTCTGACGAGCAACCTTGATGTCATCTCTCCACTGCACAAGCTCGCTTTTGATCACCTCGTTGAGTGTCTTGTCGACGGCTACAACGGCACGATTAATAAACTTCGTCTGTGCTTCGGTGATTTTCTTTTTGCCTTCCTGTGCCAGCTTCACACGTTGCTCAACCAATGCTTTTTTATCAGCGTGGAATTCAGCTATTTCCTCGCTTAGCTGTTTGAGAACGAATCCTTCTAGCTTGTTAACGCGAGTAACTAGCTCGCGCTTGCTGCTTTCCTTGACTGTTTGCAGTTCCTTTGCCATTTCACGACGCTGTGCGGTGAGGGTCTTGCGATCCTCAACAAACTCGGCAATTTCTTCCTTGAGCTGCTTAGCCACGAATGAGTTTAGCATCTTTGCATGCTCAACCATTTTTGACTTGTACATGTTCTTGGCTTCTAGTGTTGCCTGGCTTAACTTAGCGCGCTGTCTAATTGTTGCGGCACGATCCTCCGCAAATTCATTCAGCTCACTACGAATGGTATCGTCCAGCATCTTGTCTATGGCTTCAACAAGCTTTGCCTTATCGTTTGTATAACGAACGGCGTAGTCTTCCTGGAGCTTCTGCTCCGCGGCTTTCACCTTGTTGTTAAAGGCCTCCTGTAGAGCAGTCTTGACGTCTTCGCCAAGCACTTCATTTTCCAGGAGATCTTTTATTTCCTTTTCCATAGGCCACTACTCCTTAAATAAGTTTCAACTCATCGACCCAGCTAAGTAGAATCTTCTTCAGGTGCTTTTGTGCAACTGCGTCATGTTTCATGCTTTCTGCCAGTTCATGAATCTTGTAGCCGTGCTTGCGGTTCATGATTGCCTCATACATTGGTGTAGGGTAAGCATTTGGCGCGCTTGGCTTTGCCACTATGTCAACGGTCAACATATCAAAATCAGATACCCGACCATTATCGTCAACGTTACCTGAACCACGAGAGCTAACACCTAGTTTAACTCCACAGTCCAATAACGTTTTTACGATGTTACCGCAAGGTGTAGGAAGTATTTGCAACTTACCATACCCATTAGCACCATCCATCCACATCTCGGTAATCTTGTGGCTGACCCGATCTAGATGTATTTGTAGTTCTTGTGGGTGATCACATTCTCCTAGAACACCCGAATCGCTTCTTATTGCTTCTCTTATGTTTTCAACTGCCTTGCGTATTTCATTTACTGGATACACACGGCCATTGTGATTGCGAAGGTCACCTTGTATGAAGATGCCTTTCATGTAGACTTTTTTATCGCCACCTGGAGTGGCCGCGTCCTCAAGGATGACCTCAGCTTTCGCTGTATCATAGTTAAGTTGCTCAATTAGTATTCCATGGTTCGCCATATTTGTTTTGCCTTGTCGGTAGACACCGTTATGGTAATATTTAATAAGTTATTGCAGATAGTTGGTTTTTAGGTCCAATAATCACCAAAAAGGGCTGGTGATTAATTCACCAGCCCTTTTTCGTACTCATATATTACTTAAGGTTGTCGCCGCCTTTACTTAGTGGGCTCATCTTGCCAACCGTGTCTGCACCAAACTGCTTGGCAGTTGTATTGAGTGCTGCGTTTGGCTTATTGCCTTCCTTGTTTTCACGTGACATGCCGTTAGCATATGACTTACGACGATTGTCGGCCTTCATGTCTGGATCGGCTATCTTCATGGCATCCATTGTATGCTTTGGAGCGTTTTCTAGCTCATAACCCTTGTGGTCTGGACCGGCACCAATGTCAACTGGCTTTGCACCAAAACGTGTTGTCTGGCTTGGAGGAGTTGGGCTGCGTGCATCATTGCCATCGCTCATGCCGCTTGAAGCTGCACCAACGTCCTTGGCAGGAACGCTTTTTTCCATGTTCTTGGTTACAACTTCAAGATCAAGGCTCTCAGCAATGTCATCGAAGTCTTCGTCCATTTCCCAGGACTCTTCTTCATCCTCATCGCCCTCATCGTCGCCTTCATCCTCGCCTTCGCCGTGCTCTTCGGCTTCCAGCTTTTCAAATTCAGCCTTTAGCTCAGCCAGCGCTGTTTCAAGATCGCTCATTTTGCCCATGATTGCTTCATGGTCTTCATGATCTTCGCCGTCATCCATTGGCATATCATCGCTGACGTCCATGTCCATTTCGTCGCCATCAACATCCAATGACAATTCATCCTCATCATCGGTGGTGGCCTTGAATTCGTCAAGGTTATCCTCGTTCATGGTCTCTTCGAAATCAATTTCGTTTTCCATGGCACGGATTTGTGCATCAACGGCTTCGCTGTGTGCATCCTGACCGCGTGCGTTTACCGCATTGCGGAAGTCCTTGCCTTCGTCGCCGCTACCGCCGATATCTTCTTCCATATCGTCGTCGTGGCTCATCATCTCTTCATGGATAGCACGGGCCTTTTCAATAAATACCTGGTGAAGAAGTTCCTTGGCCTTCTCATCATCGTTCTTGATAAGATATTCAAGAACTTTGGTTAGCTTTGAATTGTTAATCATTTTGTAGCTCCTTTGTCAAAAGTGTGGGACAGACTCGGATTTATTTAATCAAAATTAATAGATCACTGTTTATCAATGTAAAAAATACCAAATTTGGCTAAATTTAGGTTAAAACCCGAGATTAATGATGTAAACGGTTGTGCCCAACGGTGCGAGATTTGGGGTTGTTAAGGTCCCTCCACCAGGTAATGTAATCACCTGGCCGTTGCACAACGCCCAGCCTGTTGGAATCCATCCTGGGTTGTTCCACAGAATTATTCCTTGCTGTTGTATCGCGTTGTTGTTATTGGCGCTTATGACCAGTCCGTTGGCACCAACCTGTACGTTGCTGTAAAATCCTGGCATTACATTGGATTGGGTGTTGATGAACACATTTGCCGTCCATGTTGCACCATTAGCCACCGTGTTGCCATTTACATCGCCTATGAAGTTGATGATCGAAGGTGGTACATATCCTAGTGCGGTCGTAACGTCCGTATTAACAAGTGCCGTAGCATCAGTTACGATGCCGTTTGAATTTACATAGACATTGGTAAACCAGCTTGGAATGGAAGTTACATTTGCGTTTGAAATAACTTGACCTTGTAGGGCATCAATTAGCGTGGTTTCTATCACCGCATTGCTGCTACCGTCAAACACCACGTTGCCCTGCGCAGATCCTGTTAGTGATATGTTTCTTCCGGTGGCCAATACATTTGCAGATGTTGCCGTACCTACAAACTGATAACCGTGTGGATCCGTGGCAAGGGTTATGCCAGGTGCGATGCCAGCAGGAAACCTTGTTTGGAATGGATAATTTGTATCACCAATCGTTGCATAGAGTGGCAGATCAGCCGGCGACAGTGCAAAATGACTTAAAGCGCTTACTATAAGGCCAGCACTAAACGATACCATGACCTCTACTTGCGGATTTACTGCTGTTATCAGTACCTGCGCTGTGCCTGCATCGCCATCAAACGGCGGCGATAAAACCTGCCATTCGGCTCCATCATAAAAATTCATAACCGATGTGATTGAATTGTACCAAATTTGTCCTTGTATCGGACTGGCCGGTGGTGTGCTGCTGCTGAAATTTTGGAGGAGATAGATGAAATTTTCATTCATTACCAGCCCAAAATTTACGCTATTTTGCCCAATTAATCCTAGGCTTGTGGTTGTTGTGTTGATCGTGCTGTTTGGTACGCTGACCAGAAAGCTACCATCATAGTTTAATATATTGTATGGCATTAGAACGCGTGTCCTCCAGTAACTGCACCTTCTTCTCCGGAACCGCCATAGATGATTTCAAGAAAATCACCGCGCATAAGTTCTTCCAAATCTTTTGCCGCTCTCATTTTTTTTAACCGATTTAGGTGTGTTAGGGTAATGGTGGGCTTGCGCGAGTCATCCGTTTGTCGCTGCATTATCCTATCGTTGTCGTTGTCTCTGTATNATGGATCTATTTCATTGGCATTCATTGCGGTGTTCCTCGTACAGTATTTATTGTCCAGGTGCAGGGCCCAACGCCCCCGTTGCAGCTTCCCCTCCAGGGGTTGCCACCGCACCGCCTGTTTCAGTTGGCGCCGGGGCTTCTTCAGCTGGCAGCTCTTGTCCAGGTACTTGGGTTTCATTGTTACCCTGCGGACGAATTCCTACGTTTTGTAGGCCAGGCTGGTCTTCGCTGCCTATCTGCACACCGATCTTATCCTTGACCTTTTTGGCGTTTTCCTCTTTCCAGAGTTTTTCGTTTTCAAGTATGTCCTCGTCCGTCCAGTTTAGATATCTCTTCAGCGCAAATCTCTTGCTGATATATTTTGCTGCTTCTGTTTGTATCAAGCTTGAGAAAACCGTGATTTGCTCCGCGTCAAGTGCCATTTGTCTATACTGGCTAAAGCTTTGCGGTTCCCACATTTGCAATTCAAACGTATCGCTTTCAATTTCAATACCCCTTGACTTGACATAGAGCTTGAATTCCTTATCAAGCACAGGAGCCATGAGATTCTGCAAACGCTGGCAAACCTTGGCAAATCTAAATTCCTGTACATATGCTGTGCCTACCTTGCCATCCGTGTAAGCGGTTGTGCCGTCTTCTGGGCCCGTTGGTAGATAGCTGCTGGGTATTCCAAGACCGCGGATCATCTTGTTGTTGAAATATTTCAGGTCGTCGATCTGTCCAAGATTCTCTCCTCCGGGCAGTGTTTCAATCTTGGTACCCTTACCTTCGCTGTTGGTGGCAAGGAAGAAATCCTCATTTATGGCTATTGGTGAATAGGCAGCGTCAAGTATGCTCTGCCCGCCGCCGGTACGATTTGGAATGCGACGCTGATATATCTCATTTTTCATTCGCTCTATGACCTGCTGGGCCCTGGGTCCGCTTAGGCTTCCGGTATCTATGTAAAACACGCGGCGTTCTGGGGCCCTGACAACTCGATAGATCAGGATACAGTCCTCGAGCAGATCCTTCTGCTTGTATACCTTGTAGATGCTTTCCAGTATGCTGGTACCAAACGGCCACTGGCTATCCATGCCTTCGCTTAGGCTGAGATGTACGACATGCGTTGCATCAACGGCTAATTGGTTTGGTTGCAAATCAAATCGGCTTGTTCTGCTGCCTGGACTGCTGCCAATGCCATAGTTGATGGTTCCTGCGCCAGCCGCAGGGTTGCTGCTGCGAGGATAACCTCCAGGAAAGCTATAGTTGTCGTGTATCAACATGTTGCTGCCAACCAATGTGGTGAGATTTAGATCAAGGTCCTTGATAACATATTGTTCAGCGCTCTTGCCCTTGTCTTCGTTGACGATAATCTTTTCCACCTTGGTAGGATCAATCCAGATGAGCTTGAACGTTTCAGGATCCCTTACGAAAATCTGATCGCCATATTTTAGGGTATTCCTGAATGCTCGCCATAAACGTTGCTGCCATCTATTCAGCTTGCACCATTGCTTGAGCATGCCCTTGAGGATTTTTATCTCTGTTTCCGTCATTGTATCGTTGTATATAAGCTGGAAAGGGTCGTCTTTTACCTCATAGTTCTGTACGGAATAATCCGCTAGAACATCAAGGCCTTTGCTTATTTCACTGTCAAGGTCCATTTGTTCATATTGAACATAGCGTTCGACCCGATTTGGAGCTCCGCTATAAACTTCCGGCAGATAGCTTGCATACTTTGCACCTGAACCCGCTCCTGAACCACCAGATCCACCCGATCCGGAATGTTGGCTTAATTTTTGATTTAAACGTGTTTGGCTAGGTACTGCCGAAAAATATTTCTTCCAAGACGCCATTATGAAACTACCCTTGTTATATGGTGTTATTTACCATGCATTTATGCAGGTTGTATTTAATAAACAGTTCCGCTGGCGTTGTTTATTGCAGATGACACGCTGCTAAACCCATCCGTTTCAACGGAGATAAGCTTTTGAGTGTTTGCATTTGCGATCGTAAGCAGTTCAATCATCTTATCAAATTGGCCTATTGTTTTGGCATAGTAGTCGGTGGTAGCCGAATCTATCGCTGCTGCAACAGATGGTGTTGGTGAAGCAGCAGGTACAACAATAGGTGAACCTGACCCAAATATCGCTGCATTTAGGTCATGTAGCTGGTTAATCCCTGTTAGATCGAGATCACTTATGGCATTGATTGCGTTGACACCTCTAATGATGACGTTTTCGCTATCGGCAAATCGTTGAAAAACACTGACAAATCCATCAATATTCTTAAGTGTACGTGTGGTGTTACCAAAATCACCAAACATTTCGTTAAGCTTGCTTATGGCTGTCAGCTTGTCCATGTTTATATTGATAGAAAATAAGGCTGCTAGTGTTCCTATGCCACCTATGATTTTTTCCTTGGCCTGACCAAATATTTCAAATAATTTTGTAAAACCATCTATATAACTAGGATCAACGGTGGCTTTAAACATTTTCCCAATGCCTGTTGATGAAAACATATCCAGCAATTGTGCAAAGGAATCAATTTTCTCCTTTGATACTGAAATATCCATTAAAGCCTGCAGGGCATTGCTGCCAGAAATTATCCTATCCTCGCCCTTGGCAAGCTCTGCAAACATTTTCACAAATCCTGCAACATAGTCAGGATCAGCCGTGGCTTTGAACAGGCTGCCAAACCAAGTGGAGCTGAACATATCTGCAAGCATGTTCAATCCCGATACCTTATCCGATGTTATTTTTATTGAAAACATGGCAGCAAGGCTTCCAGCACCTGAGATTATTTGCTCCCTGCCTCGGCCAAGTGCTGCAAACATTCCGGTAAACTTACTGACCAATCCTGGATCGATTTCGCTGTGGAACATGCGATATAGCCAGCCGCCTAGATTGCCCGCACCTTTGCTGAACATTTCGCTTAAAACCTTGAAGCCTTTTACCTTGTCTTCTGTTATATCATTGTCGCCTATTGCCCGCAATGCATTGGAACCTTTTATGATATCTTCCTCGCCATTACCAAGCAATGCAAACATATTTGTAAAATTGATTATCTTGCCATAATCAATCGTGCTGTTGAAAAGATTGTGCAATGCGCCACCTGCTGCTCCGCCATAAGAACTAAACATGTCAGTTAATCTTGCAATACCAGCCATTTTATCAGATGATAGATTGATGGTACCAAGTGCTGCAACCGTGCCGGCACCTTTTATTATGTCCTCTTTTGCATCACCGAGTTGCTTAAATATCTTTGCAAATTCAGCAATTGCTCCACTATCAGCTGTCATGTTCATGAATGGCAAATCAAATGTCATGACGCTAGCGATCATTCGCAATCCCTTGGCTGTTTTTTCCAGTGCTCCTCCATCAATGCCTGCGATTTTTCCAATGCTCTCAACCATGCCGTTGATTGCAGCCGGTCCAGAATTTTGAACGGCCGTTGCAATACCTTCACCAATGCGTTCAATCGCATTGGCCATGACCTTTGAGCCTATCCATATAAAGGGTGCAGCCGCAGCAGCAGCGGAGAGTGCTATTGTTAACTCGCCAATGGCCGGTCCTGCTGCCAAAAGTGTTGCCCAGCTAACACCGCGCAAGGATGCAAATATGGTTCCTATTGCCGTACCAAATGCGGTTATGGCAGGAGCGGCCAAATTCATGGCATATGCAAAAGGTATCATTGCAGCACCAAACCCTGCTAGCAGCAGCTCGGCGATGCCAATGTCGACAACATTGGCTGCAAGTATGGCCGAAGTCGCTGCAACGGCCGTTGCAAATGTTTCCATACCAAGACCGGCGGCAACCATCACCACGCCCGCTTTGGCCAGGCTGCTCCAGGATACGTCGTTAAATTCCTTCATGGCCTTGGCAAAGAGATACAGATCGCCTGCCAACCCTGCTATTGCAAGGGCACCTAAGAGCACCCGAGGACTGCCAAAAGCTTCCACACCTTGCGCGATTTCCTTAAGAAGAGAGCCTGCGTATTTTGGTACCCCTCCTAATGCTTTTCCAGCACCTCCTAGCATGCTGCCCATACCTTTGGTGGCCGCACCAGGAAGCTCACCTAGGGCCTTACCTGCTCCTGTAAGTGCGCCTAATCCAGACGAGGCCAGGCGTTTACCCACACGCATGAGGCCGCCTATGCCCTTGCTGGAATACATGACCGCTAAAACGGTAGGAACCGCTGCGGTTACTATTTCTGCTATCGTACCTGTGGCGCCACCACCACTTATAACACCCGTGATTTTATTAACAAAGCCTGCCAAAGTTTCAAATGCGTAAGATACCATATCAACCGCGGGCAAGATTATATTGCTTAGGGAAACCGCAAGCTTGTCAAAGGCGTTGCCAAATCTTGCAAATGCAGCAGTAACCCTGTTATTAACCGCTAGCGCACGTTCCGCCTCCGCCTTCCTTTGTTTTTCGTCATCAATCTCAGCATCGGTCATTTTTGATCGACGTTGCTGTGTTTCAGTAGCTTGGCGCGAAGCTTGGCTTAGTTCCGTGAGTTTTGCCGCAGCCTCTGGATATGTATTGGCCAGTTGTGCCAATTTCTGTCTGGTTTCTGGCGAATCTAATAGTTCAGCCATCCGCTCGGCAGCACCTGGTATGTTATTGCTGGCATCCCGGAAAGCATCACCTAATCCGCCAATGCGGGTTATAATGGTGGCCATGTCACCTGGTAGGGTTCCAAAGCTGCCGTGGGCAAGACGTATTTGGGCAATCATGGATCCAAGTTCTGGCGCAACTTTATCACCAAATGTAGCACTAACATCAGCGAGGGTTTTATTAAATTGTGCAGCGTCCTCTGGATTCATCGCCCTAAGCAATATATCAATGTTGGGCAGCTTCGCCATGGCATTGGTTGTTTTGATTATTTCTTCCCTGTTTCTTCCTGTAGCCTGTGCTAGTTCGTTGTAGGAATTTAAAAGATCCTTGCCTGTTTTGACTATGCTGTCATTGCTACGACCAACAAGCTGCCCACTGCTTCGCATCATTTCAATCGTTTGCATGAATGAATCGCTTGCTTCCTGCTGTGTCATCATTAAATCTGCACCCAGGTTGGTCTGTTGCAGGAACATGGCATTCAACTTGCTGATCCTATCAACTCCCAGTGTGGCGGCTGCCGCTCCGTAATTTGTTAATATCTTACCAAATTCTGTAACACTAAGTCCTGCGGCGCTGGCAGCATCAGCCATGCCTTGCATACCACCCCTGAATATCAGGCCTGTTGCATAGAGGCTTTCCGTTGTTTTTGTGAGTAGTTCCAGTTTTTCGTAATAAATTCCTAGTTCTGCAACGGTGGCCCCAAGTCCAGTCACCAACGCTGATACGGTCGGATTCATTTTGGAGAATAGTTTGCCTATCTGACCAACTTGGCTGCCTAGGCTTCCAAACAGCGTTTTGGCATCGGCGGCCCGTGTTAATGATGCAAGTCCGCTGGATATCTCCAAACCAACATCACGCAATGCTTGGCGATTTAATTTACCGCTCTTGTCAAAAATCTTGGGAACATGCTCAAGTGTCTTGCGGACCTTGCTTCCTGAATCTCGAGCAGCTTCATCGGCGGTTTTGATGGCCTCCTTTATGGCTTCTTCGTTTACACCTAACTTGGTTCCCAATAGGTCCAATAGCTTGGCGCTTGCTCCTGAGCTAGCGGCTATTTTCTTGAGCGTATCTTCACGTGCCCACTGGGCCGCCTGCTTGTCAACAATGGCGACAGTTGCTCCGTTGATGTCTTTAGGGTCAGCCATATCTTTCTTTCAGGTTAAAATTAACCACCAAGTTAATAGTGGTAAATAACGATATAGCTATTTATTGAGGTCAAAATGACTACAAATCCGTTACAACAATTTTTCAGGCAGCCATCGGTTTATCTCCGTCTTCCTACCAACGGGCGCTGGTACACAAACGATATGGTGGAAATGACGGAAGATAGAGAATTAGCTGTTTATCCGTTATCGGCTATGAATGACATCATGTTGAACACACCTGATGCCATGTTAAATGGCCAGGCACTTGAAAATGTCATTCGAGACTGCGCACCTGGTATCAAAAATGTCAAGAAATTTATGCTACCAGATCTGGAAGCACTATTCCTCGCCATTAAATCGGCGAGCAACGGCGGCAAGATGGATATTGATCGTAAGTGTGCAAAATGCAATGCTGAAAACACCTACGAGTTGAACTGCCAGCATTTGCTGGATTCTGCTACAAGCCTAAACGACAGTGATCTGACGATTAGGTTTGGCGACGATTTGATTGTATACGTCACACCGTATGATTTTGAGATGCGTCAGCTGTTCATGAAACGAGAATTTGAGGAAGAAAAATTATTCCGTAATATCACAGCACAGGGCGATGCCATTGACGAAATAACCAAAGCCAGCATGATGGCAGAAAGCGTCGAAAGATTAAGCAAGGTTACCTTTAACCTTGTCAGTCGAAGCATTGAAAAAATACTTATGGTAAAAAGCAATACGGTCGTCACCGATCGAGACCATATAAATGAATGGCTGGTAGGAATCACCAAATCTCAAGCTGAAATGGTAATGGAAGCGGTCGACAAGGTTAACAAAGTTGGCATCACGAAAGCTTTAACGATCACCTGCAACAGTTGTGGACACAGCTGGGAGGACGCGCTGTCGTTTGATCCAGCAAGTTTTTTCGGCAAACGCTCTTAACGGGCGATCCTGAATTAATCACAAAGATGCTGGAGGTAATGGAAACCAATCGCAAGGCCATTGAACACGAGCTTGCCATGTTATCATTTTACATGCAAGGTGGTTTAGGTTTCAACGAAGCTCACATGCTAAGCGCGGATCAGCGTAAGATACTAAGCAAGGTGATACAAAAACACTACGAAGCAATGGATCCTAAGAAAAAAGGCGGCATGCTATAAAAAAGCCGGAGTAACCTCCGGCTTTTTTATTTCTTACGTCTCTCAGGTGTATCCGTCATTGCAATTAGGTATTGAGACTGTCCATCTCTCAAATCTATTTGCCAGTGCTGGTTTGGAGAATTTGGATGTGGGGCTCTAACCAACATTATCTTGAAAACGCTTTCGGTAAGATCAAAATGCGGTACCACTAAGGCTCGGTTTGAATATGGAATTGAAATCTTGCTGGCATGGTTTTCTTCGTCATACGAAATTTGAACAAGGTTACGGGGTATCTGCAAATGCCTCTTTGTATCAAGCGTGTGCGTTTGTAGCATTTGCATGGGTGCCTTCATGGTCTCAGTCTTCATGGCTGCCAGCAGCGTGTCGGCTTGTCCTATCATGTATTTCAGTATTTCGTTGGCAATGGCTCTACGCACCGTCTGGTGCAATTTTGCTGGAGTTGCCGCGATTCCAATTATGCTGATCTGGGCAGGTAAAATCTTAACCGAACCGTCTGTATTGTATAGATGGCTATGCAGATGCTGCAGGTGCGCCGGCCACTGCTCAACGGGATAATCTAGAAATTTCTGTGGATCAACTGCATGTTCAGCACAAGATTCCCAAACCCGCTTTTCACGGTCTTTTATGGATATAAGATCTTGAGGATATGCACGAAGACGTGGAGTCAGTTTGTTGATCAAACTGTTGTAATACTCCAGTTCCTGCCGTACAAAGTACAGCAAATCGCCTTCGGTTTTCTTGTCCAGCTCAATGTCAAAATTCTTTTGATGCGGCGGCCGGCGTTTATACGCACCGTCTCGCAAATTGGCATGATGTGTGTTTCTTATTTGCATGTATATAGTGTATCTCAAAGAAAAATAAAAGTCAATGACCTCAACAAATCCTCCTAAATAGATGCTTAAAATGCAGGAGTAAACATGAGCACCAAGGGCAAAGCCAAAGGCAACACTGGAGAGCGTAAGATAGCCGATTACTTAACCGGTCTATATGGACAGAAATTTTTGCGTGTTCCAAACTCGGGAGCATTTCTTGGAGGTGCCAATAATTTTCGCAAGGCAGCCTTAGACGAAGGACAAATTGCAACATTTAAAGCCGACCTTATACCGCCGTCTAACATGCGTAAACTGGTGATTGAGAGCAAGTTTTACGGTGAATTTCCCTTCCACAATCTTTTCAAAAATGTTGATGTTCCCCTGCTTGACAAATGGATTGCACAGGCCAAGGTCAGTGCAGATCCTGGCGATTTTTGGGTAGTGGTGTTTCGTATCAATCGTAAAGGCAGTTTTGCGGTGTTTGACCATGATTTGTTGCCGTCGTTCAAAGTAGGTGATTATGTTCGTTATAAAACCAACATCATCACCGACTTTGAGGTATTTTTCGCGGATAACAAAGACATTATATTTGATATGGTTCAAACAGCAGGCACGTAATCCCAAGAGAAACTGGTAAACGAATTCTCTTTCAACACCGTTAGAACAGCTGATACACGATTTATCAGCTCTTCTCTATGGCTTATAACAAAAATGTTTTTGTTACGCTCGCGTTCCATTTTCTTCAATATACCAACCGCACCTTCCAACCCCTGCGGATCCATGCCGTTATCCAATAGCTCGTCCACAAACACCAGATTTATTGCGTGTGTTGTGTTTTCAAAAATATCACGGAATGCCCAGCTCAGCGCAAGTATCAATCTGGTAGATTCCCCACGAGATAAATTTCCAAAATCCAAGTCCTGACCAAGCAGGCTGATTTCCACTGAGAGATCGTTGATAAACTTGACCTTGTGTGGCAACCCAAGCTTGTCTAGGTATTCATTTAGGCGCACGTTTAGATATGCAAGGTTTTGATCTATTATGCGCTTGCGTATGAAGCTGTCCTTGTTTGTCAGCAGTTTTAACAGGAATTCTTGGTGGTCCCTGTTTTTTACCAACTTGTTCAGCTCGTCGTAGGTTACTTCTTGCATGGTATCAGCTAAGCTGTTGTTTTGATCTCGATATGGATTAACTGCTTGCAGTTCCTTTTCAAGCTCTTTTGTAAGTGATTCAAGCGTGTTACGATGATTTAATGCCTGTTCCAGATTCTTATAGATTGTAACGGGTTTTGTCATGTCCAGCAGCACAGCGTCTATTTCATCAAGTTGGGATCGATTTAAATCAACCTCTGCCTTCTCTGCATTTACCTGGGCGTCAAGCTCTATTATCTTGGATTCAAGCTCATCTCGTATCATGCTGTGCTGCTGATCATGTATCTCCTGTCCGCATGTAGGGCACTCATGATTTGCAGCACGTTCATAATTGCTCAATGATGTTTCTAAATGTCGAGATATCTGTTGGAGATGTTTGGTTTTCAATGCCACATCTCTGCTTATTTGTGCTTTTGATGCTGCAAGCTGATTATAAAGTTCCAAATCACGATGTGCCTGTACCTCAGCATCAATGTCCAATTTTTCAAGTTCTGCAATGGATTGTCCAAGCTCATTTACTGCAACGGATTGCTTTGTGTCCCACACGTCTGCCTTTCTGGAAATATCTTCCATGTGGGCGCGTATGCGTTCATTGCTCTGCTTTACGGTTCTAATTCGGAACTCTTCTTGCTCTATTGCGTTTTTAGTTGATTTGATCAGTTCTTTTAGATTGTCAGCTTTCTGGCTCAGCTGTGTTATGCCGAGCAATTCCTCGATTATCTCACGTTGCTTGGCCGCACCCATGTTAAGAAATGGTTCGGTGTATGTGTTCAGTGCAACGATATGCTTGAACAATCCGTGGCTCATTCCCAGGAGTTTGTCTATCTCTTTTTGTGTTTCTCGGTTCTCACCCTGTGCTTCATCAGTTGTTTCGTCAATGTTCTTATTATCAATCACGTAACGAAAAAAGTTTGGCTTGCGACCTCGCTCTATGCGATATTGATGCCCGTCCTTTTCAAATTCGATGGCAACCGACATGTTTTTTTGATTGATATGATTTACAAGATTGTTGATCTTGATATTGGCAAGACTTTGGCCATACAGACCATACGATATTGCCTGTAATATGGTGCTTTTACCAACGCCGTTTCTTGAACCATTTCCACCAAGATCAAGGTTTTCACCCAGTACCAAGGTTAGGCCGTTTTTATTAAGTTCTATTGTTTGTGTTACATTGCCGCAACTTAAAAAGTTACGCATAGTAACATTTTTAATTGTCAACATACGTTAGATCTCCTGGTAGATTCTTATTAGTTCGTTTTTATCCATTGATGTTGACTCGATGCTCTGTAGATGGCTTATCACGATTGTATCGACGCTTTCAAAATTAATATCAGCTTCATCAAGCATATCCGGATCATCTACCTTGGCAGTTATCATTTGTATTTCTCTGGCATTTAAATCCACCTCAAGCAGCTCACGTATGAAGTTTACATCTTCGTAGGTGGTATCAATGTCAACCGTGATTTTGGCAAATGTTTTGTCATCGATGAACTTGGTAGGGTTTGATATGACCTGGCTTAGTGTTAATGACCTATACTTTGGCGCGCCGGGCCAAGACTTGAACTCAGGATCTTGCCCAGGCTTCCAGAACATCATGCCTCGTTCGTCGTCCCAGGCATCCGAAAAGTTATGCGGAAATGCGTTGCCAATATACCAAATTTTGCCACTGTTTTGTCGTTTATGGAAATGTCCTGAAAATACCTGTTTTTGATGCACAAAATGGGTGGCATTGAGCAATCCGTGGTCTGGCATCTCAACCATGGCATTCATTTTAAATTTTGGTAATTCAAAATGACCAAACATGTATGGAGCCTTTAGTTTCGGTACACGTTTCCAGTCATCTGCAACCAACCATGGAACAAACGCAACATCACCAATCTCCTGCATGGTGTCTATTGTTATGATTTTTGGAAATTGCGTAATGTAAGGAAGGCTGTGTATCTCGTATTTGTCCCGATAAAACAAATCATGATTACCAAGAAGGAATATCGTGTGATCAAAGTAGTCATTGAGCAGTTTTAAACCGCTCACCGAATAGTTTAAAGTGGAAATATTGATGGATGATCTAACATGATGGAAATCGCCCGCAAAAATACATGTTTTGATGTTGCGCTCTTCAGCCTGCTCTATCATCCATTTAATAAATGCTTCACAAGAGTCGTTGTGGTCCCTGCTGTTATTACGCATCCCATAGTGCAAGTCGGTAAAAACAGCAACGTGCGAAAAGTCTGGATCTAGAGCCATAGGTTATCCTTGAAATTGCTATAGATGTAGTTTAGTGCATAGCATTCATCGGTAACAATATTGTTAGCCTACTATCCGCTGACAGTGTATTATTGGTTACTGGTCTTTCTTCTGTGCAAGTTCGTTGTCAACCATTCTTGTCCAGCTAGGAGACGCCCCATTCATTATAAGTATATCGTCACGGATGTTTTGATTTTTCTTTTCAACGTTGAGTATACGCATGAAGCTATTTGTAATCGTTTGCGTATAATATGCAAAAGGATTTGGACTGTCGCTACGGCTTTCGTCAAATTGCAATCCTACTTGGCTGAGCTGTAACAATGCCTGGCTTTTCATTTCGTCTATGTAGGTATAACCTCGCCAGTTGCCTCTATGCCCGTATCTATCAACCAATTTCATGAACATCAACGCAAGATTGTTGGTCATCTTGCCATGGTCCTTGGAAAAATGACCATTCTCCAATCCACCTTTCCAATGGCTTTTCAGCACACACATTAACTTGCCATCCTGCATGATGAAATGCTGGTAAGGTGGAAAATTGCAGCGAACATGCCGTTCAACCTCAGTTTTTGCTTTATCACCTTTTTCTAGATTAGGAGGAATATGATCAAAGGTCATGACACGGATCACAATGCTTTCTACTGGGATATCATCAATGGTCAGCTTGCTTTTAAAATCCTTCAATCCTTTATTACTGATTTCTTTTTTCTCAATGGCTTGCAATTCGGCAAGTTTCTTTTTTCTGGCCTCATCTATGCGTTTTGCAGTGACCAATGATATGTTTGATACGATGAAATCATAACGCATGTGTGCAGGATCTACATATGAACAATATGTTGATTTACTAAGATGTATTTCTTCAAGCAGATCTTTATTTGTAAGATATTTTATTTTATTTGGAGGCGAGATGGCCATGCTGATCCTTTATGGAGAAATAATATTTTGTTAGTTTAACATTCTTTTTGGTAAAACGTCAAAAAGGACAAAGCGCGGAATACCTGGGTAATTGCCGCCATAAATATTTAGTACTACACAATCGAAAGCACATGTAATAATGAGCGGCTCAACCTCAACCACGACGATCATAAGCGGACTTACAGCAGCACAACAAGCCCAACTTGCAGCACAAGGGATTGGTCCTATACCTCCCGGTGGTACACCGACCGCACCACCAGCCGGGGGAACACCTGTGTTAGGTAATGCTGCATCAGCTACCACGGCTATTGCTCCTGGAGGCTCAAACACCCAAGGTGGCAATCTAAACGGAGCGACTCCGGTTGCAAATGCACTAGGATGGTCGTACAACGGCACATCAACTTCTCAAAGCGCCGGCGGACTACCAGCACCCGCACCTGCTCAGCAAAATCTTATTGATGCTGCCGGCCGCCGGGTTCGTCTACGTCCAAAACCAGGGGCCATGGGACAAATTCTAGGATCATCTGGATTAATGAGCCCACTAAATGGAACCAACGGGATGGTGTTTCCCTATCAACCTACCGTAACATGGTCACAGGATGTTACCTACACCCAAATGGAAATCGTTCATGCTAACCAGGATTTCTATTCCTACAGCAAAACACCTGCTCTTAAATTAACGGTTGATGGCGACTTCACCGTGCAAAATCAAACCGAAGGATTGTATTCTTTGGCATGCATACAGTTTTTGAGAACCGTAACCAAGATGTGGTTTGGAGGCAACACAACTGCTTCGCAAAATTTGGCCGGAACTCCTCCTCCGGTTTTGCTGTTTGATGCATACGGACAATTAATGTTTAATGCATTGCCAGTCATTGTAACACAGTTTGCCGTAACCCTGCCAAAAGATGTTGATTATGTTCCAGTTCAAACTGGTCTATCCGCAGATGGAACCGGCAATGGCTCTCCGCAACCACTTAATACTGCGTCAGCTGCCAATGTATTCAACAATATGCTGAGCCCAACCGCGGCTGCAGGGAGCGGTACGCAGCCTGTCCAAGGATTTGCTTGGCTGCCTTCGGTGTTTAGCATCTCGGTGCAACTCACTGTACAAAATACACCAAACAGGTTACGTGCGTTTGATCTTGATCAATTCCGAACGGGACAACTGTTAACACAAGGTTCGTGGATATGACACAATCATACTATAAAGGTACAAGTCCTTATTACACAACGCCGCAAATCTATGATTTCTTGCAGTATCTGGATTTTTGGAACGCCACACCGGTCGTTCCATCACCAAATGATGTTCTTTATCAGATTCCTGCTACATATCAGCATCGACCAGATTTGCTCAGCTTTGATGTATATGGCACTACCGGATATTGGTGGGTGTTTGCGGTACGCAATCCGGATACAATTAAAGATCCTATATATGATCTGGTAGTTGGAATCAACATTTACCTGCCTGCCAAAGCGGGCCTACCAAACGCAGGATCATAATATACATGGCAACTTGTAGTCCTACACCCATAATTCCAGGTCAAGGCGGTGCGGCCGGCCAGGCACAAAACGGGCTGCCTGCAGCTCCGCAACCTGATAATGCTGTGGCAACACAATCAATGCCCGTTGCCACCCAAAATCAATCAAATGCGGTGCAGTCGTTTAACCAACTTGGTAATAGAAACACAACAGCATCCAGCCCCTTGTATAGTTATACATTGCAGCCAGGTGTGCAAAACACGCAGTTTAACTTCGTGCCTAACGTGCTAAATCAATATGCAAACTATACCTATCATATACGCTGGAGCATGGTGTCAGATGATCAGTCTAGGATGGTACAATCATCAGGATCATCAATCTATTACAGCATGCCAAAAATAATAATTGCCGAAAGTGGTGCAACTGCCCTTTATAACATAACTGAACTAACGATTGAATCGTTACCTCCTGGTAATCCAAAAACACCCAGCACCGAGGATACTAAGGCGTTCATGACCGTGGTCGAACCATATGGTATAACATTAATGGACAACATCTACAGTGCCTCTCAAGGACTGGGAATCAAAAATTATTGGACAAATAATTCATATTTCCTTGAAGTTTGGTTTACGGGTTACAACGAAGACGGATCTATTGCTACAACAACCATGGAAAAAAACCTGTATAAGTTATGGCAATTACAGATGCTGAATATGGAATCTGATACAACCGAAGCTGGTACCACATATCGATTTAAAATGACACCGAGCGAAATGTATGCCCACGCTGACCACGTCGGCATTGTTTCAAATGCAATCAATATTGGTCCGGTTACAACCGTAGGCGCATTTTTTGATCAGCTTTCCAATGTCTTAACGGCACAAAACGCAAATTTATACAATGACAAAAAACCAAGGATAAGCTACGTAATCAACACACCAAATTGGATGAGAAACTGGCAATTCAGCCAAGCTCCTACCACCAGCCAACGCAACAGCGATATATCCGTATCAAGCGGTAGCGTGAACCGGCCAACCATAAGCGTTGGGAGAGGAATGGATCTTACAACGGTTCTTAATTTCGTAATGAGCATGACCAAAGAAGGGCAGAATTACACATCAGGCGAAGCATCAAGCGGCAATGCAGGCGGAGCGGGCGCAAGTGGTGCATCTTTGCGAATCAACGGAATGGCAAACTTGGTTGTGATACACTCGAGGACCAAATTGCTCACCCCATTTGATAATTTGACCAATGATTATCCTCGACAGGTGATTTACACTTTCATGAGGTATCCTACTGGTAAAGCCATAGTTGATCAAGCCAATGCAGCCAGAACACGTCAACCATCACAACAAGCTTCCAGGCAGCAAGCCCTAGCCAGATCAAATCGATTTGTCAAGCATTATTTTTGGACCTATACCGGACAAAATCTTGATGTGTTAAAATATGAGCTGAAATTACAATGGATGGGCCAAACGCCAATACCAAGAAATCTCGGTGATCTTACCTACCCTAATTTCACCGTAGGGCCACAGTATAACCAAAGTGGAGTATCAAACCAACTCTTGCAGCAATACATAGCCGCAAAAAACAATCAACAGGCTGCACAAACAGAAGTTCAAAAAGCCCAGGCAAATTTGCTACAGAATCCAAATAGCAAGGTTGCCCAACAGCAATATGCTGCGGCAACACAGCAACTTGGGCAATATAACCAGCAACTAAGCTCCATACAGCAGTCAAATCCAAATATCAACTTTGAAAACGCAGCAGCTAACCAAACCCCGTCGGCTGCTGCCACGGCAGCAGCAGCCAGGGAAGCAAACAATGGGGAAACCGTCGCACGTAATGCTGCCAATCAAGCAACCCTAAACGCACAGCCTAATGGGGCACAGAATCTAAATGGCATAGGAGCCACCCAGGTAAGACAAACCCTATATCTGGAGGACATTGCCACGTCCACGTTAGGTCCTATGGCACTTCCTATAAGTTTTCGTGCCGATCCCATGCCAACTAGCCAAAGCACGGTAGGCGGTAGCGATGGTCCACAGGAAAATAGCAGTGCCAATTCCAATGCCGGAAACTTGCCTCCTTCAAGAAGCCTTGTTGCAAACGTGCTAGACGAGGTTGGGCAACAAGGCGTTCTCAAGATTGAGCTTGATATACGAGGAGATCCATACTGGCTTGGAATTGGCAATGTCGACCTTGGCATTGCAGTTGGTGATGGCAATAGTCCTGTCCCGGATACCTCGGCCGCATACAATGGATTCAATGGCGATGTTGGATTTGTTTTCACGCTCAGGACCGGGCAGAGCTACAACGAACAAACAGGCATTATGGATCTAAGCGATAATGTTCTCATGTGGAACGGATTTTATTTCGTTACAAACATCAAAAGCACACTCAAAGACGGTCAATTCACACAGGTATTGTCAGGAAAACGCGACACGCTAACTGACCTGCCTCCGCAAAACCAAACAAATACACAAAATCAAACACCTGCACAAGCATCGGTCAACGCAAAGATAACAGCCAGGGCAGCATCCACCGCGATAACTGGTGGCAACTATTAGTTTTTGCCAATCATATCTGGTACGCATTTGTATTTTGATGTTATTCTAGCCGGTAAATATCCGCATGGTAAACTACACAAGGCATATCAATAGTCCCAAAGGTTATGACCTACAGCCGGCTGGGCGCGCAACGATACAGGACAAGATCTATGTTGGATTCGTTAAGTACTCAGACGATGTAAACACCATGGGCCGTTTAAAGGTCTGGATACCCGAGCTTGGCGGAGATCCAAACGACCCCAATGGCTGGTTTATCATGAGCTATTGCTCACCGTTTGCTGGAGCTACAAACGTTCTTGACAACAGGAACGATGAAAGCTTTCCAAGCACACAAAAAAGCTATGGTATGTGGTTCGTACCCCCAGACGTAAACAACGAAGTGGTGTGTGCGTTTATAAACGGCGACCCAGGTAGGGGGATCTGGTTTGGCTGCCTGTACCAACAGAACATGAACCAAATGGTCCCTGGATTGCCAGGTAATAATTCGGAAGCTACACTACCAACTGCTGAATACAACAAGAAGATAACACAGCCCAATCTCGCCACGCCAAACAGACCTTTATACTATCCGTTGGCAGACCAGCTTAAAGTACAGGGGCTTGATCAGGATACCTTGCGAGGAGTTTCCAGCAGCGGAGCACGACGTGTTGATCCAGGACTAAGCGTTTATGGTTGGCTTACTCCTGGCGGCAGCCAAATGGTATACGATGACGATCCTGCAAATACCTATATTAGATTTCGTACCCCCAGTGGTGCCCAGATCATCATAAACGATACAACAGGCTTTATCTATCTCAACTCAGTTGATGGTAAGAACTGGATAAGCATGGATGCCAATGGTCGCATAGACATGTATGGTTATGGCGACATAAGCATACGCAGCCAAGGAAGCTTAAACTTTCGTGCTGACCAAGATGTTAATATCGAAGCAGGACAAAACATCAATATCAGGGCCAGGGGTACCACCGCCGTGACACCTGTTGTCAATCCTCAGGCCAACGTGCCGCAACCAACTCCCCCTGTGCCGGGCCCATCTGCAATGATAGGCGATGCCAATGCCGCAGCATTGGCACAGCGAATTCCTGGATCAACTCCTCTAGCACAGCCTGGCGCATCATCAAGCGATGCGTTACAGACCGTTCAGGATAGCAGTAGCGAAACATCAGGTATAGTAAATGGTGTGATAAGCGTAGGGTCGTCGGATACTGATCAGACACTGTTATTGGCCAACATCACGGCCATACGCTCAACATTATCCGCGTCAAATTATGTATGGATCCTGCCATATGATACTACCTCAGCAGCGACAATAAAAGCCTTTGCAACCACCAAAGGCGATCAATTACTTCCGCTCAGCAACTATCCATCAAATGATAATATCATACCTAGGGATTTCAATGTCGTAACAAATGATCTAACTCCATTGCTGAAACCTGCTAACCCCGATGGTTCGTCGCTCCAGCAGACTGGATCAACCGGTAACATTCCTACCTCCACCACGTCTACGCAACCGCAGAGCGGCTCAAATGTAATATCTACCTCCACGGTATCAACAGGCGGTAACGGTTCAGCCACCTGCGGAGCTCCTGCTCCGGTTCCTGCTACCCCGGCGTCTTCAATACCTGGCAGCACCGTACCGCCCGCTTCAACAACCGCCACCTCCACAGGCACCACACCGCCTGGGGTTACGGTTACAAGCGTGCTGGTTCCATTTCTTCAACAGGTTGAAGGCAAGGACAACAATGCATATTGGGATGCACAAAATCAACGTGTGTTGGTAAGCATAGGGTACGGTCACCAGATAAAAGACAATGAATATGCACAAGGATACATTGACACAGGAACTGCCGGTAGGGTTCCTGTAACACGCGCCAACAGCAGTGCTAATCCGCCGGGCAATGGCCGAATTACCGACGAGCAAGCATTGGCGTTGCTGAACATTGACGTTCAGGTGTACATTGCAGGCGCACATAGGCAACTTGGAGGGGCATGGGATATATTAGGCCCTTACCAGCAAGCTGCATTGTCCAGCGTTTACTACAATAGCCCTGCTACCTTGAAACGATTGGTCGGCCAAGGTATAACAAACAACATAACAAACAACGATTTGCAAGGCGCAGCCAATCTTATTGCTGCTGCCGGACCTGCAAGTGTTGCCAGCCGACGTGTAAAAGAATCCAATCTTTACATGCAACGCACCGATCTCCTTGGCTCGGGCGGTACCACCCCTGTACCAGGACAGCCGGCCGGCGGTGTTAACAACACCGTACCGGGCACCGGTGACAGCCAAAATGCTCCAGGTACGTTGGCCGAAGCAAATCCGAATATCAACAATGGTTTCATCAAAATACAAAGCACAAATAGCATGCATCTGCTGGCCAATCAGTACATGTTCCTAACATCCGGTGCGGACATGCACCGATTTGCAGGGGCAAACATGTTTGACACCGCCGGCACCAACTGGAACAGGGCAGCAGGCGGGTTTGTGCACGAAAGCGTCGGCCAGGATTACGCACTTGGAGCTTCCAGCGAAATAAACCTGTTTGCCACTAGGGTGGACATAAACGGTACTGCTCCTCCTTTAGCTGTGGCTGCTGTAGCTGCTCAAGGTCCTAATGATATCAACCAGCAGGATGGCATACTTGACACACTGGGCAATGTCATTCCGGTTTT